>JAABUU010000748.1_pt1 | contig 67081 bp, 77 predicted proteins | sample 5559301 | NCBI WGS metagenome assembly JAABUU01 (sample SAMN10711884, study PRJNA513360) | rock metagenome | isolation source: Antarctica rocks | place: Antarctica: Victoria Land, Richard Nunatak white
GCCCAGGCGCGCAGGCTGACCCACAGGGCATGCGCACTGGCAGGAGCTTGTTGAGCAGAGTGCTGTGGCGGCACTGACGGTAAAACTTGCATCCAGTGGATTCAGCAGCATGTGCACCTCGCCTCGACCGTCTATACAACGTGGCACCTGCATGCAAGTCAGATGCGCTCAAAGCACGCACCAAAAGACCATGCGACAATGACCACCGCAGGAGGCATGCACCTGCGCGCGCGACGCTAGCCCTGGGCGCGCGCGCGCCCGGCCCACTCCGTCTGCCGCTTCTTCAGCTTGGCCTGCGCCTTGTTCCACTTGGCCTTGCCCTTCTCCAGCAGCGGGTCCACCACCTGCGCGCCCTGCCGCTCTGGCATCCCAGGCGCCCAGGTCCACACCCTGACACCTAGCCCATGTGACCCATGACAGGCTCCCATCTGAGGCCCCAGCATGCGCATGGAGTGCTGGCGGCGCAGACGCGCGACCACAGAGAAAGCGGTGAGTGTTAGTCTTGCTGCACCGCATGCTGCGCCGTTGCAGGGCGCGCTCACAGCACACATGTGAAGCGCCTCCAACAGGGCCGCAGTCCGCATGCATACACAATGACGCGCAAACCCTTCAGTCAAGGGTAGGGGTAAGGGTGACGCGCACACCCTGTCTTTCCCAAATACTACACCCATAACAGCTCCCAATGCGGCCCCGGCCACGCGCACCAACAGGTCGTCGCCGTCGTCGCGGCGCGCCATCTTGTCGCGCGCGTCGGGCGCTTTGGCAAACGCCAGGTGGTGCCCGCGCAGCGCGTCCATTGATAAGTCTTCCTCCTCCACGCCCTCCAGGTAGCCGTCCACGCGCCACGCCGCCGGCTTGAGCGCCTCGTGGTCCACGTCGCCGCGCACGCGCCCCGCATACGCCTGCATGCCCGCTTCATCAGGATGTGCACGAGCAGTGGGCAGATTGGCGGCGGGCCGTCGCAGCGTGACAGGTGTGCACTGCGCGGACAGCGAGCGTTCTGCGCTCCACCGTCAGAGCAGCCGTCCTCGCCCCGGGCCACCTCGCGGCACTGTGTCCATGCATGCGCTCGTGTTGTGCTGGAACGTGTTGTGATCATGCTTGTTTCAAGCACGCTCCTGTCGCAGCGGCTGTGCTGCAAACCTCCCGTACCGCCTGTGCCAGCCAGCAAGCAAGTATGGCAGACGCCCTCACCCTACAGGTCAGATAATGCGCCGCATGTGGATGTGGGCACGCCAGCAAGGAGGCAACAAGCAGCAGCATGCAGCAGAAATGTAGTCCACGCCCGCACCTCCTCGCTGCTGGCGGCCTGCCCGCTCCGGTCCTCCACCCCAGCGGCAGGCGCACTGCTGGCGGCGGCGCCGCGCAAGGAGGCGCCTGCATCGCTTCGACGCACCTGCTCGCCGCACACGACGGCGCATGCTACGCGGCGCGCTACGGGCCTGTGCTGCCGCAGTGGGCACGCCCGCCGACCAGCTCCTCAACGGCTGCGTCAGCCCGACGGACTTGCCGCTGGTGCTGCCGTGCAGCAGAGCCTGCTCTGCGCCCCTCAAAAGCGTCCTTGCGCGCAAAAAAGTCACGCAGCAGCGCCCCGGCCCTTGCCCCTTGTTATGAGCCGGGGCCCCGCGCGGGCGCGGCGCGGCACCTTGGTCTGGAAGGAGGTGAGCCGCGACAGGATGTCCGCCTCGCGCTTGCCGGTCAGCTTGCGCTTGGCCTTGTACTCCGCCTGGCGCCGCTGCCAGTCCGTCAGCAGCGCCGCGTCCTCCAGCAGCACCTGCGCGCGCGCGCGCGCGCCGTCGCCCGGTCAGCTGCAGGTTTAGGTTTAGGGTTGAGGACGCGCGGACGTATGCGACCGCGCGTCTCGGGGGCGGGCTGCGGCTCCGGCGCAGCGGCCGCGGCCCGCGCGCACTCACCTTGACACAATTGCAATGTCGATTGATACGAAACACAATACACAATACTCCTCCCGCACCCTCAACCTTTTTCAAATGTACCTCTCTCCTTGTAGATAGAACGCAAGCCTCCGTGCGTCGGCGCCCGGCGCGGTGAACAGGCGCCTGCGTGACCGCGCACAGGCACCTGCTTGGACGGCCGTATGACGGCCGCGGTGGCCGTGCCGCGCAGCGCCTCGTCCCGCCGCACGGCCGTGCTGGTCGGGCCCGGCGCGGCGTCGTCGTCATCGTCGTCGTCGTCATCGTCGTCAGCATCGCTGCCGCCCCGGCTGGCGCCGGCGCCGGGCGGCTGCGCGCCATCGCCGTCCTGCACGGCGCGCGCGCGTCAGGAGCTGTCTTTCATGGAGTGCGCTCTGGCAGCGCACCTGGGGGTGGCAGTAGAGGTCAGCGAGATGAAGCAGTCAGCACCCCATGCGCCGTGTGGCAAAGCGCGGACCACACACTGCACTGCGCCAGCTCACAGAGCACCTTATGGCACTGGTTGCAAAGCGCTGAGCGCAGCCCGCGCCCAGCTCTGCCCAAGCCTCCGCCCACCGTTGACAAGGCCGCCTCTGGTCCGCAGAGCGCGCAGCGCCCGTCGCTGCTCGCCCGGCGCGCATGCGCGCGCTCCAAGCACCACAGCAAGCCCGGAGCCTTACAGCGCTGATGGGGGTGAGCCTGCAAGCCGGGGCGCGCCGCGCGCGGCCGCGGCTCGTCGCCCATCGCGCGGCGCCGCGCAAGCGCCTGCGCATGCATGGACGCGCCGAAGCTGCCGGCCTCCCTGCCGCCCGCACCGGCGGCCGCCGCGGGCCCGTCATCGGCGCTGGGCACCTCGCTGGCGCCCGCCGCCGCCGCCGGCGGGGGCGCGGCCTGCATGCAGCAGCCGGGGACTGTGAACACATAGTCCTGAAAATTTGCATCGGCTCTCCTGGCGTTCTGGCGGTCTCGCAGTGTCCGCAGCAGCGCACGGCGCGCACCAACCTTGCACTCTATCTGACAGCATTTGGAGACAAGCCGCGGCGGCCCGGCCACGGAGGCCCGGCCGGGGCGCGCACCGGGCGCGACAGGCGCGCGCGCACGCGCCTGCGCTCCTCCTCGGCGGCTGCCTCGCGCGCGGCCAGGTCCACCGCGGCGTCCGTGTTATCGCGCACCAGCCTGCGCGCGGCTGGGCTCAGGGTAGGGTAGGTAGGGTAGGTGTATGTATGCGCTCGCTCACGGGCGCGGGCGCACGCTCCGCCACGCGCGCGCACCCATCTGCGGCATGGGGCACATGCATGCTAGGCGGGACGAGCCCGGACTGCGCGACCGCCAGCGAGCCGCGGCTCCAGCATGGCGGCCGCATGGCAGCGCGGAGCCCGGCAACCGATCAGCCTGGTGCGGGGCGCCCGGCCGGCTCGGCCCCAAGCGGCGACCGCGCCGCCTGCGGCGGGCGCACCGAGCGTCCTCCAGGCGGTCGTGCGCGGACGCAATGCCGCGCGGCGCGGCCGCTGGCGCGCCGCCGCCGTCGCCGCCGCCATCGTCGCCGCCGCCGCCCTCGTCCTCCGCGAATGAGAGCAGCGCCAGGTTCTTCTTGCGCCCCTTCTTCTCCGCGCGCGCGGCCTCCTCCTCGCGCTCTCTGCGCATCAGTGCTCTCTGCGCATCAGTGTAACCCGTGAAGGAATTATAAATTACATATTTGGTCTTTCAAAGAGGCAACTGCAGGACCCTCAGCAATAGCGCCACCCACTGCAAGCGACCCAGCTGTGACAGGGCGTCTATTCAGGGTCCATTCTCTAGCCAGAGTGGCCGCACCGCGCCTCTGCAGCGGCGGCATCGCGGTCTTCGCGCGTCGTGCGGGGCACGATGTCCTCAAAGGGGTTCCACAGCACGTCGGCGCCTGTCACCGTCGGCGGCTGCATGGGCCGGTCATCCTCGCCCACCTGAGCGTGCACAACGGCCTTCGCGCCCAGCACGATCGCGGGCAGAAGGACCCCGCCGGCGTTACCGTGGCCACCAAGAGCGTGAGCCATGGAGCCTGCAGTCCGTCGCCGCCACCATGTAGCTCAGCTATTCTGTCTGCAATGCACAAAATGACAGACATGACCATGAAACACTTGCCTATGCTGAGCCAAGAAAGAATCACAAGGAGCTCGTCAGAGCGGGCCGTAGGCGGAGTTGCATGCGCCCGGGCGGCGCACGTCGAGCTCGCCAAAGCTCATCGCATTGTAGATGGACTCGCCGGTGATGCGCCCGAAGATCGTGTTCTTGCGGTCCAGGTGGTCGCAGCGGTCGAACGTGAAGAAGAATTGCGATCCGTTGGTGTGCGGCGCATTGGCGTTGGCGCACGCCACCAGGCCCCTGCGCGGCCGCCGCGCGCGCTCAGGGCCGCGCGCTGCGCTGCCGCGGCCGCGAGCGCGTGCGTGAGTGGCGCGACTCGCCCGCCGCCCCAGCCGCCGGCTCCCGCCTCCACTCTGGGCACGGCGGCGCGCCTGCCCGGCTGCGTGCCCTCACGGCCGTAGCCGCGATCAACACAAGCCGGCACAGCACGCACACTGCGGCGCCGCCACTTTCGACACATGCGGCGGTACAGGCACCACCGGGAGTGTTAGCACGGCAGAGCGGACAAGCGCCGCCGCTGTCTCGTACGGCTACCTTACGAATCATGCGGCATTGGAGGCACACTGTGCTGTATAGAGGCACTACTGCAGCGCACGGAGGCGTGCCGGAGAGGCGCAGCTTCGGGAACGACTCGTCATCGGGGCCAGCGCTCCGGGGTGGGTGCAGTACCAAGCCAGCATATGGTGCAGCGTCGGCGAAAAGACTGCCCAGCGCGCGAAAGGCGCGGCGCAAGCGGTGCGCCGCGCCTGTGGCAGAAGCGCAGGCGCGAGTGGAACTCGTCCGGGAAGGGGCGGCCGTAGATGGACTCGCCGCCGGTGCCCGCGCCGGTGGGGTCGCCGCTCTGCGCGAGGAAGCCGTGTATGACGCGGTGGAAGATGCAGCCATCGTAGTAGCCCTCCAGGCACAGCTGCACAAAGTTGCGCACCGCCTGCGCACCATCCAACTGTGTTGCCTGCTCGCTTCAGACATGGGGCCACGCTCCCGCTTGCTGGTGCGCTGGGCAAGCAAGCACCGGGTGTCCGTAGAGCTTGCTCCAACACAGGCCCTGCTGCAGTGAAAGGTGCAGGACTTGGAGGCGCATCGGGCCAGCTGCAGCCTGCTCACTTTCTTCACGGAGCCACGCTCCTGTTTGTTGGTGCGCTGAGCACACAAGCAACGAGTGTCCCTACAGCTTGCTCCCACACAGGCGCTGTCGCAGAGTAAGGTGCGGGAGGGGGAGGCGCGCCTTCGGCGCCTCCTTCGGCCAGAGCTCGATGTCGAGGTCTCCCAGCGAGGTCTTCAGGATGACCTGCGTGCAGGCGCGAGCGTGTAGGAGCCTCACGGCCAGGCAGCTGGATCTAGCACTGCAGCGCGCGAGCGCACGGCGGGGGCGCACCTTCCCGCTGGTGGGCGGTTCGGTGTTGTACACCTGCGACATTGCCTGCGCTAGCTGTCCCTAGAGGACCTCGTCAGCTCGTTGCACTCGCTTTTTTAAAGAAAGGCCTGCTGCTGAGGCAAACCCCAAAGCCCCAGCTGTCGAGCTCGATTTCCAGCCTGCCAGGCTCGCGCTCAGCGGCACAGGCGCCGGCAGGTCGCAGCACAAGCGTGTTAGAGTGCTCCAGTCAAGCAGAAGTCACGTTGCAACACACGAGCGCAAGGTCGTCGCTTGCCCAGTAGTATGCGCCGAGGCGTGGCTGTCGTCAGCGCACTGTCCCTGGGCCTCCTCGCCCTGGCGGTCGTCGAGTGAGGGGCCTTGCACTTTCCACCGCTTCCACTGGATCAAGCTTGCTCTGCCAGTCGTACGGCCGTGACGGCAAGGAGTCGGACTCCGGCTGATGGGGCTGATCCGGCCCACAACTCACGAGCGGCGGTGCGTGGGCCCGCAGGTGCAAGAATACGCTGCAGCCAGCAGGCATATATGGCTCGTATGAGGTGCGCAGTAGCCCGCATTGGGGCCTGCTGACCTCCGCAGCAGCGTGCATGCTGCCACCTCAGTGCCTGCGCTCCGTGCCTTTCACTTGGCTGCACAGCACGCCTGCGCAGCGTTTGCGCTTCTGCACTGTGTGAGCGCAGCACTGGCTTTCACACTCTCGCCATCTGGTACCTCACCTGGGCGCCGCCTGCAGCACGCCAAGGCGTGCATGCGAGCCCTCCGCCTGGCAGCCTACAGCAACCTGGACTTCAGCGACGGCAGCGTCCCCAACTGCCTGCGCCTGGCGTTCCACGACGCAGCGACGTGCGCCCGCTGCAGGAGGCCACTGCCACGCAGCGTGCATACGCGAGCTTGCCTCCCCACTGCTGCATTGGTATAGCGGTCGCGGTCATCTGGAGCGGCTGGCAGCCTGAGCGCTTCCAAGACAGGGCCATACACGCAGTGTGCGTGCTGCCGCTGACAGGGTGTGCCTGGTCGCGCAGGTACAGGAAATCCCGCGACAAAGGCGGGTGCGCTTGCCCGCCCGCCACACGCAGTCTGTCCATGATGAGACGGCCTGCGCATGCAGGGAACACCGCGCCCGCTTCACACTGGTGTCCGCCAAGGGCACTCAACGTGCTGTGCCGCCGCAGGGCGAACGGGTCGGTCCTGAATGAGATAGCGGCGGGCAACTACTCCGCCCATGCCGGCCTGGACATCTGCCGCGGCAAGGTCCTGGACATTGTGCCGCGCGTCCGCGCGGACGCGTGCCCTGAGCTGACCTACGCGGACGCCATTGCAGTCCTTGGTGCGCACCAAATGCTCTCATTCGACTTCTCCACCCTCGCGCGCGCCCTTCGCCTGGTTCAAGTGCATCGGGCTTCTCAACACCGCGCAAACCCATGCATGACCTCGTGAGCTGCAAATTGCAGGGCAGGTGTTGCACACAACGGCCGTTGTGTCATCTCACAAGCTGCTCAGGGCCTGTGTGGCTATGGGTGAGCGCGGGCGGCGGCCTGCCGGGGCGGCAGGCGCGGCGGCCGCCGAAATGGCCGGCTTCCAGTCCATTCCCATGGTCCTGGGCCGGCCGGACAACCTGACAGCCTTTGACGACGTGGATGGTGACCCCAGCTCTCCTGTGCAGCTCCTGCCATGCATGATGCCTCATCTGTTCGCGTGCTTGGGGCCCCGTCACGCGCGCGGCGCTTGCTGAGTGCACGGCGCTCGCACCGCCTGCCATCAGCCCTCGCCTGTCTGGAGGATGCAAAGCCCAGCGGAGCTGGGGATGTGCATGGACGCAAGCCATGTGTGGACGGCCCGCAGGGTTTGTCAGCGAGTGCTCCGACTCCGACGGGCAGGTCAGGTTCTGGGGTACGCAGCCCGTCCATCTGACTGCATGGCGTCCCCAATTGACTCCCTGCTGGTGTTCACTGAGCGACCATGCTCAGCTCACACCCTGGGATGGCGCGCTCTGCAGGAGAGGCGGGCATGCGTGACCCCACCACCGCGGCGGTCGCGCTCAGCAGCGCGCACGGCATCGGCACCGTCCGCGTGGAGCCCGTCAACAACTGCAAGCTCGGCACGGCGTGCCCCAGCTCACCCGAGCTCCTTCTGGGTCGCAACAAATCAGATGTTATTAACTACGCTGAAGTGGAGTGCCTCATGCGTGGCTTGTGCACGGCATGCCCATCGCTGCGCAGCCGCTACCAGCCCGTGATGATGACTTGTTATGCAGCACACAGCCACCCGCTGCAATGCATCAGCGTTTGCTTGTGCTTGCTGGCGGCGGCTTGCCGGACGCGCGCCAGCGCTCGCGTGACGCACCTCTGCTCGACAGGGGCCCATGACGCCCAGCAGCAGCGCGCTCGACAACCACTACTACGACGTGGCCGCCGACCCGAGCGCCTACCCGCGCCAGCGCCTGCTCTTCAGCGACCGCCTGCTCTCCAACGGCTCGGCCACCGCGGGCATGTTTGAGCGCTTCCGGACGGGGCAGGCGGCCTGGGTGGCCGCCTTCGCGGCGCAGTACCAGGAGATGACGCTGCTGGGCGTGTCCACGGGCGGCTCCGGCTACGGCCTGAACGACGGCTGGCGCGCGCCCGCCTTTTATTCAATTTTATTCCGCTCCCTGATGGTCTTCACGTTCTCCTTGCCTGTGTCCGAATTCTCGGCGCGCGGCCGCGCTGCCAGGCGGCAGCGCTCGCTGTTCTCCGCAGAACATTGTTGCGCGTATAAATCTCACACCAGAAATACCTGCCAGGTGCGACGGGTGCGGCGAGTACCGGCGAGCGGTTGCCAGCAGCGACAGCCTCCCCGCATTCTTCCGGCACCACCACGACTTCTTCCCCTAGGCGCCTGCACTGCTGGGGCCGCGGTGCAGGGGCTCGGCTGCAGTTTTTATTGGAGCACCCGCTTATCGTGAACTCATGTGATGTTGGCTGCTCCTGAGTGTTCTCTGTGTGTGGCCGACTACAGGCCTTCTGTTGGTGTGCAGCATGCCTGGTGGTCTTCCGTGCGCTTGGCCGCATACACATATGAGACAATGATGCTGCAGGACATGGGTGCATTACCTGGCCAGGGGGTCCCATGGGGGCTTCACACGGCCCCCAACCAGCATGACTGGTTGAGAAATGCAGAGGCAACGCCCTCCAGTCAAACCCCATAAAAAAGCACTGGAACGCTTCCACACGCCTTGCCAGTTCGCTCAGTTGGACTCGAATCTCAGGGCTCTGCCCACAGCGGCCAGTCCTGCTTGCAGCAGACCCTGACGAGACCCTGCTCACAGCGGCCCGTCCTCCTCCTCCAGCTCCTTGGCCAGCTCCTCCTCGTCAATCGCGCGCTGCCGCGCGCTCTCGGCGGTCTCCAGCGCCCGCTTGTTCGCGCCCGCCTCGAACCGCATTGCGCGCACCGCCTGCGCCGCGCCGTCGCGGCAGCGCCCTCAGACCCTCCGGCCTGCGCCAGCCAGCGGCCCGGCGAGCCGCACCCCCGCATCCCGTGCACGCCCGGCGGCGGACCGCCGCGCCGAGCGAACGCGCGCGCATGCTGCCGCGCGATGCACGACAGAATACAGAGCAGCGGGCGTGCGGCGATCGCGTGCAGCGCCGGCGTTGGCGCGTCCGTCCAGGACCCTATTCCTTACCTCAAACCTACCGCCGCACCTCATTGTGGATGTCCAGGCAGAAGGCGACGCGCGCGTGGAAGGCGGCCGCGGGCTCGGGCGTGGCATACACGTCGGCCGTCGCGCGGCTGGCCATCGTGCGCGCCGCGTGGTCCAGCGTCGCGTCGACGCCGCCGTCGCGGATGGCCTTGGCCACGATGCACTCGGTGTCCTCCACGCTCGCCAGGCCTGCCGCGCGGCCCGGCCGTCAGCGCGCCGCGCACGCGCGGGCGACCGCGCCGAGCAGCCGCCCCAGCCGGCAGCCCGCGCAGCGCATGGCGCGCAGCGGCGCAGCAGGGACCGCAGCACATCTCTCAGCCAAACCAGGGGTCGTCTTTGCTCCTGCCACCGCAGTGTCCAAACTGGACACCGCCTCTTTGCAGGCTCTCAACCGGCTTCCGGTACAGAGCACTGCCCATGTCCGGCCCTGCCGGCCGGCAAGCTGGCCGGCAGGCAGCGCCGCGCGCCGCGCGGCCGGCCCTGCGCGCGCACCCAGCTTCGCGGCGACGTCCTCGAGCGAGATGCGCGAGTAGGCGAGGTTGATGCGCCGCAGGCCCGCGCGGATGACGTTGTGCCGCAGGCGCGCCACCAGGTTGGCGGTCTTGTCGGCCGCGAACGTTGCGCCGTGCTCCTGCGCGACGCGCCTGCGCGGCGCGCAGCCCCCGGCGGTGCAGCGCGGTGCACGCCCGCGCCTGACCGCACGAGACAGCGGTCACACCCAGGCGGTTCCTCTACCCCTAGGCGCCCGGCTCGGGCACTTGTTGCGTGGCCACGGGCGATCGGACAGCCAGGCTCAGCAGGCTCTTGTCACATGCACACAGCAATGTGTGCATGCTGGCAGCCAGAGCGCGGCCTGCACCGGATACCACGAGCGCCCGGAGGCGCAGCAGGAGCTACGCAACAGGCTCGCCCAGCGCCGCCCCCCGTCCCCTGACAAGGCAGGGCGACGCCGCGCACTGGAAGGCGGCGAGGTCGCCGGAGCGCACGGCCTGCGCGAGCGCGAGGTAGGGCGCCAGCGGCGGCGCCAGGCCCTGCGCGGTCAGCTCCGCGTGCTCCGGGACCTCGCCCAGCAGCAGCCGCACCAGCGCCAGCCACTTGGCCGCCGCCAGCCGGAACCCGAGCGCGCCCGCGGGCGCCTGCGCCGCCACGGCCGCGCGCGGGGTCACACACAGGGTAGGGTAGGATCACGCCCCACCCTACGCGCCCCGAACAGGATGCGCCCGTGCCGGCACTGCGCGGCCGGCGCTGCGCGGCCCCGGCGCGGGCAGGTTTGGCTATAACCGTAACCCTTAGGCCGGGCCGGGGCGCGCGCCTTGCGCGCGGCCTGCTGCAGGCAGTCCTTGGCGTCGGTGTACTCGAGCTGGATGGCGCGGATGCGGCCGAGGTAGAGCAGGTAGCGGCACTGCTGCTGCGTGCTGCGCGCCGTCTCCGGCCGCTGCGCCTTGCTGCGCAACTTCTCCGCCTGCGCACGTCGCGGCGCGGGCGCGGCGCGTCGGCGGCCGGTCGAGGGGCAGGCGCTGCGGCCGACGCGCGCGCCTGGCCCATGGAGCGCTGCGCGAGCGCTTTGCCGAGTCGTGCGGCCCGTGCGGGCGCGGGCCTTTCGCTGCGCTCTCAGCCCCGCTGACCGGACATAGATCAGCCGCCCAGCAGCCTGCTGCCGGGTGCACAGAGACAATCATGCATGCACGCTCGTTTCGCGGCCTACGGCCCGGGCACGATCATTTTGCGCGCGGCGGGCGTGCGCGGGCGCATTGTCCAACCGGGCGGGGGCGCGCCTGGTCATACAGGTTGTAGTGCAGGTAGTTGCGCAGCAGCAGGTTCAGCAGCGTCTCCTGGCCGACCTCGTCGTGCCGCAGCACCGCGGTCCGGTGCAGCGCCAGCAGCGCGCTGCGCGCCGCGCCGCACACGTCAGCGCCGCGACTGGAGGGCCGCCGGGCGCGCGGCGCGTGCGCCGCGCGAGCCCGCCGCTCCAAGCGCGACTGCGCCGGGGCCCTCACGGCCCTGTGTGCAGCTCCGCTCGAGCGTGCGCAGGGCCGCCATGCCCTGCGCCCTGGCCTGGCACCAGCAGGCCTGCATGCATGGCAGCAGGTGTGCGCCGCGCTGCACAGGCCTTGCGCGTTGAGACCGGGAGCTAAAGGATGCGCGTCTGGGTCCAAGGCGTGCCGGGCGCAGCCGGGCGCAGGGGCCGGGGGCGCCACCTGCGGATGTCTGCCAGCGTGCCAGTGCACTCGTGCGCCCAGGAGTAGTAAAAGTACAGCCGCGCGGCCAGCGCGTCCAGCGTGCGCCGGTTGAAGCCCGCCAGCCGCTTCAGCGCCTCCGTGACGAGCGCCTTTGCCTGCGACACACAGCCGTGCAGAGTGAGAGCCTCCCACCACACCACAACCCCACCGTACAGCAAGCCCTGCAGCACACACCCCCCCGCACACACCCCCCGCACCGGACCGGGCGCGGCCGGTCGCAGGCTGCGAGCAGCGTGCGCCGCGCGGCCGCGCCAGCGCGCGCGCGTCCGGGCACGCAGGGCGCGCCGCGGCTGGGCGCGGACCTCGGGGTACTGCTTGCGGTCGACCAGCAGCGTGACGACCAGCAGGAACGCGTACGCCTCCACCTCCGGCAGCAGCCCCACCGCGCCGGCGCCGTTCTCGGCCGGCGCCGCGGGCGGCGCCGCGGCGTCTGTCTCCATCCCGTCCCCGGCCTGCGCGGCGCGCGCTGCGGCTCGGCGCCCAGGCGCGGCGAATGTCTGGCTCCTGCCGCCTGACTGGGGACCTGGCGTCCAGTGCTGCGGCGACGTGTGCCGCACATGCTGCACAGAAGTGTGGCAGCGCACGATCGGCACCGAAGCAGTGCAATCCGGCTCTTGTCCCGCAGTCCGCGCAAGCAAGCTGCAGCGGCGCTGCTGCCGCCGCTGCGAGCCGGCGCGCGCCTTGCTGAGGGCGTCCAGCAGCATGTCGCGCGCCGGCAGCCCCGCCGGCAGCGCCTCCCGCACGTAGCCGGCGAGCGTGTCTGCGTCCAGCGCGCGCCGCACGGCCGCCGTCTGGCGCAGCAGCCGCCCGGACAGCACGCGCGTCTCCTTCGCGCGCACGGCCTTCTCCAGGAGCTCGGTGTTGGCGCGCAGCTGCTCGATCGGCGTCGGCGGCGGCGGCGGCGGCGCCTCGGGCGGCGCGGCGGCCGCCTCGGCCGCGGCCTTCTTCGCAGCCTCGCCCTCCTTCGTCTTTGCCATCTGCGCCCGGCCAGACAGAGGCGCCCGCTCGTCCCCTGCTGCCTGCTCAGTCAAGCATCACTCTGCGACGTGCAGTGCGGGCCAAGCGGGCTTCTCAGATCGCCTTAAGTTTGCAGTGCCACCAAGGACTCCCGAGCACTGGAACCCTGCTCAGAACCTTGGGCTCACACTCAGTGACTGATACAGTGCCCACACTCTCAAGATCTCGGGATATATCACCACACGCTCCTCGTGTGCCGTCTCTGATGGCTGTTTGCAGCGCGTGTGCGTGACGTGCACGCCCTGCCTGTGCGCGGCCCTGGGCCGCCCTGCGCGGTTGGGCGCCCTGGCGACCCGCGGCGCCTGACCCACCGGCACAGCCAGCGGCGGCGAGGGAGAACCGCGCGAGGCGCGCATCTGCTGGCGTGGCGCGCGCGTGTCCGCGCCGCCCCGTATATGCGGCAGCGGCGCGGCGCGCGCTCGGGCAGGCGCCTGGATAGGCATCTCAGGTCGCGCGTGCGGTCCGTGTCGCGCCGCGGCAGCGACGCGGCGTGGGCGTGCGCGGCGGAGGCGCCATGATCGTGTACAGCGCGCACAACGGCCGCTCGTATGAGCTGCCGGTCGAGGCCTCCACGCGGTGCGCTGCCCAGCGCGCGGGGCCAGGCAGGCCGCGGCGTGCCGTGCGCTCTGGGGAATATTGAGGCATGCGGCGGCGGGGCAGCTCATGTGAGTCGTGGCGCCTGTCGCCGGCCCGCCTGCCGCCCTGCGCAGGCCGCATGGCCCAGGTGCAATCTGCGTCGGGGCGGAAGCTGCTCAATCCTGTCTCGCGCCCGGTCATAGCGGCCCGCTTCATGAGCGCGCAGCGTGCTGCCTCCCGCACGACACCCTCTGCAGCGCCTGACCGCTGAGCTCCCCCGCGAGGCTGGGGCACCGCGGGGGGCGCTGTCAACTGCCATGGCATCTCCGACAGCTGTAGGAGCAGCTGCCGCGTCCGAGTCAGACAGCCCACAGATGGTCAGCAGCAGGTCTGCCGGCGCGGGCTGCGCGCGCGCGCATGCGACACACCGAGGCCATGCGCAAGGCGTCGGGCCGAGCGCGCTCGGCAGCGGCTGCGCGGCCTGATATGCGTGCGCCGCCGCCGCCAGGGTGGAGGCCGTGCAGCACGCGCTGGCGACGCTGACCGACATCGCCGCCGGCGAGCAGATCCTTATCGTCAACGGCACCCCCCTCGACGCCCGGCAGCCGCTGTCCGCCTACCGCCTGCCCAATGCCCCGGCGCGCGCCTGCCCGCGCCCTGACCGCGCTGCCCCGCTCGCCCCGTCTGCGCAGGCCCAAGGCGCTGGCGCAGCATTGCCGCACCCTGCCTTCAGCCGCCTGCTCGCCCAGGCCTGAGTGCCCACACGCTCGTGCTGCTGCATTGGTCGACTGCGCGGCGCTGGGACCCCACGCGCGCCCGCCTGCGTGCCCGCCCTGTCTCTGCCTTGGTGTGCCGCACGCACGCATAACACGCTTTCCACCCAACCCAGTCGGCGGGGGCTGCCTGCGCGGCCGTCCTGCCTCCGTCCACCCCACCCCATCAGTCTCAGTCTCATCGCGGTGCCCATGCGGACAGCGAGCCTGGCTGCTTGGTTGCCGCGCAGGGGGCCGAGGACGACCCGGCCACGGATGTGTTCCTGTACAGCAAGGCGCACCTGCGTGCGAGCGGGCCGCCGCTGCAGCCGGAGGCGCTGCCGCCCTTGGACGTGCCGGGTGAGCGCGCGCCGCCGTGCCAAACCATAGGGCGAGGTCCAGTCGCGGGCTGGCAGCTCTGGGGGTAGTGCACATCCCCCAGTGCTCATGTGTGCTCTAGTTGTATGCATGGCCGTGCGGGAGACAGAGCGCGCGCAGGCAGGCCGACAGGGGCCGCGCCGTGCCCCCCGCTAACGCGCGCCGCGAGAGCACAGACGCGCGCGCGCTCGCCGCCAGCGTGCCCCTGGCGGCTCACGGCTTGCGGCGCGCGCGCAGAGCCGCCGGCGCCGGGCGCCGGCGCGCAGCCGCCGCACGCGCTGGACGCGGCGGCGTCGCCGCTCGTGCGCGCGCTGCCGCAGTACGAGCGCGGCTTCCGGGACCACCTGGCGGAGGCGGCCGCGGCGGCGGGCGCGGGGCGGCAGCGCCTGGCGGCCGCCGTGCGGCTGGCCAACGAGATGGAGGTCCAGGTGCGCCGCGGGGCGGCGCCGCCGCGCCCCTCTCCCTGCCCCCCTGACCCGATTGGGCACGAACAAGCGGAGCTCGTATGCAAGCATGGATGTGTTGTCGTGATGTCACAGGCTGCTCCTTGGGTGAGATGCTGGTTTAGGACCCTTAGTGGTACCATACGGATGCACAAAGGCGCCGCTGGAGGGCCGCGGACGCGCTGCAGCCAGCCAGCACTGGCCGCCCATGGGCAGCCTGCGCGGCGCCGTGACGGCTGTGCGCCGGGCGCGCCGCGGCCAGGCGCGCGCGATCGAGGCGGCGCGCGGGAACGTGGAGACGCACTACGCGTACATCTGCGCGCAGGTGGACGAGTTCCAGCGCAGGCGCGCGCGCGCCCCCGCCCCCCCGCACCCGCGCCTCCCACACCCCCGTCATCACATCACACCCGGTGCTTGAAAACCCCACTGTGCAGTCGCCTCAGGCTGCCACCGGCGAGCTCTGGTTGCTGTATCGAATCGCGCCTCGGCTCCTGCTGCATGCGCCGGCGGCCCGGACGTAAGGCCGCGACGGCGTGCTTCCAGCGCCGTCACTTCTGGGGTCACATGAAGAGTCATGCTTTCGCACCGTGTGCGAGCGGCCGCGCGCCGTACCGCCCGGCTCGAGCCGCCGGCGCGCACCGAGCCAGAACTCTGCGCCGGGAGCGTGCAACCATGTGAGGACCGGCCCCGATGTGACAAGGGATATCATCAGCCTCCGGTGCCCAACCATAATAACCTTGCGGCCCGCGCGCAGGTACGCTGCGCAGCGCGGCGCGCATGCAGACGTGCTGGCGCGCTTTGAGCGCGACATGGCCGCGCTGGCGGCCGCGGAGCTGCCGCGGCAGGCGCAGGCGCCGGGCCTGCGGCGCGCGTCGGACCTGCTGCCGGAGGGGCAGCTGCGCGAGTGGGCGGGCCAGTGCCGCGCGGCGCACGCCGCGCTGAACGACAAGGCGCGCCGCGCGCCGCCGCTGGCGCCTGTCAGCCATAATGTGTGTCGCATGTCGGAGCGCACACAAGCGAGAGGGAGCACCAGACTGCGAGAGCCGTGGTGTGTTGGGTCACAAGCGTCGCGCAGAGACGTCCTGACGCAGCGCGCGGCCCTGGCCTCATGAGACCTGTGAAATGCTAGTGGAGGTCGTGCTTGTAGTATCAAATAGGGATAGGGTTGGCGCCGCGCAGGTGGGCGAGGTGGAGGCCGTGTTTGTGGCGCTCAAGGTGGACGTGGAGGCGCTGTTCATGACCGCGCCCAGCGTCAACCTGGCGGAGCTGGCGCACGAGGTGGCCGACGCGCACCGCCACGCGGACAGCCAGGTCGGGGCCGCGGCCCCCTGCTCAGGCCAGCTGCTGGCTGTCAGCCCCCGGCTCGAGCCCCCTGGCGAGGGCGGAGCCTCACTGCATGGCGCTTTGCCTGAATGCCAGCTCCAGGGAGCGCGCGGTCAAACTTTGTTGGCTGGCTGGCTGTGGCCGGGCATGCCTGCGGAGCGCTCAACAGGGCCCGCTGTGCGCCAGCGCCCCATACCCTACCATATACCCTACCCTACCTCTTCCTGAGCACGCAGGTGAGCATCCTGCAGCTTCTGGAGGCCGACTGCGGGCAGGTGGAGCGGCTGGTCGGCGACGCGGTCGCGCAGCTGAGCGCCGCGCTGGCGGCCAGCGCGGTCACGCCGCTGGACCGCTGCCAGCTGATGGAGCAGATGAACGATAACCACAGCGCGCAGCTGCTGCCGCGCGCGCGTGCGGCCGGCGCTGCGCTCGCTGCGCTCGCGAAGCACTGCCTGGAGTGCAAGGCGCGCCCCGCCCACGCCCGCCTGCCCGCCAGCCCGGCGCCGCGCCCGCCCACCTCGCGCGCCCGCCTGCCTGGGCCTGCGCGCCCGTTACAACTGTGTGCCCGCCGCGCCGTGCGTGCGCGCGCGCCGCCCGTGATTAGCGTAGTATAGGAGGACGTGGGGCAAAACCGCGCCGCGCGCGCGCAGAACCGCATGACGCGCGACGTGCTGGCGCACCTGCGCGCGATCAGCGCGCAGCAGAGCAAGATCCGCGGCCTGCGCAACAAGCTGGCCATCCTGCGCGAGGCAGCCGGCCGGCACGCGGATGCGCTGGGCGAGTTTCGCGCCGTGCGCGCCGCCGCGGCCGCCTACTCGCAGTGCCTGGCGGAGTGCATGCGGCGGTGCGCGCTGGCCCCTCGCTGGGCGCCGCGCGCATTGATCAATGGGCTGCACTGGAGGCGCTGCGACGTGCCCAGGGTCTCCGGCAGTGATAGAGCTAGATGGCAGGGCGGCAGGCAGCGCGCATCGCAGCCGCTGTGACTAGGCAGATGAGATCAGTGACGCACTTTGCCTGTGCATTACTGATGTGGGAAAGCGCGAGCTTGGGGTGGGGCTACGCCACGAGCCGGGGCGGCTGAGCGGGCGCGCGCCGTGCGCAGGGGCGCGTTCGCGGAGATCTACGCGGGCCAGGCGGCGGCGGTGGCGGAGCGGCTGGCGCGCCTGCGCGACAAGGAGGCCGGCCGGCGCGGCGCGTTCCGCGCGCGCGTCGAGCGCGCGGTGCCGCCCGCGCTGCTGGCCGCGCTGGGGCTGACCGGCGAGCCGCCCTGGTGCCAGGTCAGCCTGCCGGCGCCCGAGCCTGGCCTGCTGCGCGTCACGCCGGAGGACCTGCGGCGCCTGCCTCTCGCCGGCGAGGCGCGCCCCTTGGCTTTGGACCCTCCTGCCCGGCAGTCCTTGCGTATCCTGCAGGGTTGTAGTCGCACGGCGGCCTGGCCGCGGCCGTCCAGTGCTGGCTGCTGATGGTGGCTGCTGCAGGCCCACATCTGCCGGCTGCTGCACGAAACATGCGGCTGTTGTTAATGACGCGCATGTGGCATCCTGGCACGTCCCATATGTGCGCATGCACGCGCGCCACAGGGTGCTCCGCTCCGCGAGCGTACGGGCGCGGTGGCACAGCCGGCGCAGCTGGCGCCCAGCTCGGCGCAGGGCGCCGGGCCGAGGGCGGGGCCGCCCGTGCAGACGCGCGCGGCCGCTGCAGCGGCGCGCGAGGGCGCCGGCGGCGGCGCGGGCGACGCAGCGGGCGGCGCTCCAGACAGCCCCGACAGCGAGGGCGCGGGCGCGGGGCCGGGCGACGGCGAGGGCGCCGACGCGGCCGCCACCCCCGCGCAGAGCCTGCAGCTGGAGAATGCGCGGCTGCGCTCCGAGCTGGCCGAGCAGGTGCGTCGGCGCTCGCGGCCGCCCAGCCAGAGGGCTGGAGCGTTTCAGGTCACACTGGACGGCAGCCTCAACTAGGATGGCAGCAATGCCATGCGCTGCTGCTCACCTGAGCGCGAGGCTGGGGCCGTGGCTGTCAAGCGGCGCCTGCTCGAGAGCGGGCGGGGCCGCGCAGCTTGTTGGGCTCTCGCGCAGCCGCAGCAACAGTCATGGGAGGGCGGCCTCGCTGCTAGCTCTGGAGGCAGCATGGTATGAGACCGAGGTCGGCCTGCTCACTGCCGCCGCTCAGCGCCCGCGCCCCGCCCAGGTGGCCGCGAGGGCCGCGGCGGAGCTCGAGGCGGGCGACCGCGCGGCCGACCTGGCGGACCGCCCTGCCGGCGGCGGCGGCGGCGGCGGCGGCGGCGGCGGCGGCGGCGGAACGGCGGCGGCGGCGGCCTTCCGCGCCGCGCTCGCGGCGCGCGAGGAGCTGAGCGGCCAGCTGGACGCGGAGCTGGCGGCCGCGCGGTCGCAGGCCGCCGCGTACGAGGCCCGGTGCGTCCCGCAGCCGCGCGCCGGCCCGGGCGCGCGCACGCCCCGCGGCAGCGCTGCCTGGCTCGCGGGGCACGCCTCTTGTTTCGTTCCGCTTGGGTTAGGCGTTATTAGGTGCCGTGGGGCCGCGCTGTATTGCGCAGAGACGCACGGGCCAGCGAGATCGGCGTGCTGGCGGCCAGATCGGCAAGGGTGAGCAGTGGTACCCAGCATGCCGTGCCCTGCCAGCAGTTGGCAGCTTGAGTCGGCCCGTTGCCGCTCGCCGCCGTTGCTGCCATTACTCGGCTGGGGCTTTGCAGCAAGGCGGTGCGGCGCGGCGCGCAGGATCCGCCAGCTGGAGGCGCACCTGAGCCGCACGGCTGTGCAGGCGTCCGCGGCCGCGGCGCGCACGCCCCTGCCCGCTCCGCCGGCCCCCCCCGCAGCGCCCGTCCCCGTGCCGGACATGCCGCGGGCCGCCACCCCATTTGCTGCGGCGCCGGGCGCTCCGAGCGCGGCGGGTGGCAGCGTTCGCGCCAGAGGCGCCCCTCCCAGCTCTGCCGCGGTCCCTGGAGCATCGGACAACCAGGATCGCGGCGCGGCTGGCTATGGCGCAGCATCCAGCGAGGGGCTCCTGGGCAGAGCCCCGTCGGGCGCGGATGGAGGCTTAGGGGGCCGCCGGGGAGGGGGCCCGGTCGCAGGCGCGCGTGCCGCGGGGCTGGCGCAGCACAGCCGCGTGGCGGCAGGGCTGGATGCGGCGCCTGATCAGGCGTCCGCACAGCGTGACAGGCAGCCAGGCCCGGGCTCGCCGGCATGAGCAACGACGTGCGCTACTGCTGCCGCAGTGAGCTCCTGAGGCGCTGCGCCCCCGGGCCGCCGTTCAGAGTAGAGGCGCGGGAAGGGCCTGGCGGGAGTGCGCATATGAGGCCGTGGCCGGCCTATTTTGCAGGATATGCATAACCGGCCTGGCAGGCGCTCGTTCAGATTCCAGCTTGAAGTCGTCTAGGGTACTGCACACCCCTGGCTGCTCTCCCGGCAGAACAGCGTGCCGCATCCGTAGATCTGACGCGTGCAGCGGCCCCGGGCTGCCGCAAGCCCTCGCTGCTCTGGCGGGGGCGTGGGCACAAGGCGGCTGACCGCTGCTTGTTTGTATGTAGCATAACCCGCAGCAGCGCCGCGCGACGGGAGGAATGCGGTTAAATCTCTGCAGGGGCGCGGGGCTGGCCGGTCCACAGCATGGGGTCCAGGCTGCGCGCCGCTCTGTACAAGAAGGGAGGCGGTGTGGCGGCACTCGGCCCAGGGACACCAGACTGTCAGAGCAGCAACGCAGCAGCAATAATGCACGAACCGGACAACGCGGAATGCTGGTAGGTGTGCAGGTCAGGAGTCGTGCTCTGCAGTTCCGCTTTGGTTTGGGCGCGCGCGCGGGCGCGCGCGCGCTGCCGCACATTCTTACCCGTTGCGGCGCTGCATTGCATGCGCTGCGCGAGGACGCCGTTGTGTGTATGATAGAGCCTGCCACCGCGCAGGCGCCAGGGCACAAGCGCCGCTGTAAATTTTGCGAAATCTTGCTGCGGGGCACAGGACCACTCGGTGATGATGATGAAAACTCTGCATGCTGTGCAGCCACAGTACATGCATACTGTGCAGCCAAGTACAACTGCCTCCTCCCTAGGGGCAGAAGCATGGGCAAGTCATTGCATGACACATGTGAGTCATGCAGAGCCTCGAGGGAGATGTGAGCTCAAAATGCTGATCAGCTGTCCCTTGCGTGCATCGTGGTGTCGCGTGCCTTGTAACAGGCCCCCTTGAAGGCGAGGCCGAACCTACTCACAGTGAGGTGACGCACAGCTTGCAAGGCGTGCTCGCACAGCACCACGCAGCAGGTGCCCGCTAGCGCCCGCGCACACATGGGACCAAGCAACTGAGACGACCAGAACAAGGTCGATGCAGCTTAGCCCGTCGCGCACAGGCTCAGGCAAGACCCAGTCGACCGGGGGTTGCGAGGACAGCGCCCAATGTGTTTCAATGACTCCCCCCTGAGCACGGCGCCCACCCCCTCTGCGCAGGCATGGCGCAACCCGCGCCTGCGCACGGTGAGGACTCTGCTGCCGAGGGCATCGACGAGGAGGAGCGCCCGGCGTGCACCTGGGTGTCGCGCGTGGAGCTGCGCCAGCAGGAGCTGCGCCGCCTGTTTGACCTGCCGCCCACCGAGGTCCGCGCCCGCGGCCTCCCCCTGCATGCCCTGGGCCGCGGGACGAGCTGCCGGCCGCGCCGCTGACACCTGGTGGCGTCGCGCAGCTGGTGTGCGACCAGTTTAGCTGCGCATTCCTGCGGCGTGGCCTGCTGCTCCAGGGGCAGCTCTTCATCTTTGAGCGCTTTGTGTGCTTCCACTCCAAGCTGTTTGGCGTCGTCACGACGCTGCGCATACCGCTGCAGGCGCGCCCCACGCGCACCCGCGGCGTGGCGGCCTGCTGTCGCCCCACGCTGGCCTGGCCAGCGCGTCCGCGTCGCTGACCGCGGCCGGCGAGCGCCAGGCGACGCTGGCCGTGCGCAAGCAGTCCTACCTGAGCTTCAACAGCAGCCTGGAGCTCAGCTGGCGCTCCGCGAGCGGCAAGGCCAAGACCGCGTTCCTGACCTCGTTCCTGTCGCGCAACGAGGCGCTGCGCCTCATCTCGCACAACTGGCAGCAGTGCCGGTGCGTCCCACGCCCCTGCGGCGCGCATCGGGAGCGCTGTGTGGAGGAAAGTGTGTAGAGCACGCCCGCCGCCTCCTGCTGAACTCTGTCACCCTTCTGCGCACGCGCACTGTCGAAGCGGGTCCCAGACGTTTCCAGCCTTCCTGGGCTCCGCGCACTGCTGGCCATGTTGGGGCTGGCGCTCACTGCAAGGCACACAGCCAGGCGCCGCAGACGGCGTGGCGGCGGACTTGCCCCGCGCCCCCACACGGGCGGCGCCTGACAGCGCGCGCGCCGGCCAGGCGGGCGTGCGGCGCGAGCCCGCCGCCGTGGCTGCAGGCGGACGCCAACTTCGACCGCGTCGCCAGCATGCCGGCGCCGTGGGCCGCCAGCCCCGCCGCGAGCTCCGCGTCCGCGTCCGCCGCGCGCCCGCCGCTGCGCCGCGCGCCGTCCGCGCCCGGCGAGCTAACGCCGCTCGCGCGCGGCCTGAGCGCGCTGCTGCGGCCGCCGGGGTCTGCAGACCCCGCAGACCGCTCCGTGTCCCCAGCCGATCCTGCTGGGCGCGGCGCCGCGCTGGACGCGCGCCGCAGCTCGCTGGGGGCGTCCGACTGCAGCAGCTGTGGCACGGGCCTCGCGGGCGGCGCGCTGGCGGCGGCGGGCCAGCGCGTGCCGCGCTCGCGCCAGCCGGTGCGCATCCAACGCCGCTGCGACTGCTGGTTAGCAGCTAGCACCCTGCACCGAGCCTGTGTGGCTGGCCGTGCGCCGCGCTGCTTCGCTTGGAAACTGGCAGCGGTCGAAACAGGACCCTGGTTGTTGTTCCCTGCAGACCGGCGCCACGCTGCTCACTGACAGCCTGCGCGCCGTGCGGCCCCGCCAGCCACAGGCGCGCGGCGCGCCCGGTGAGGCCGGCGACTCGCCGGCGCCTGGCGATAGCGACACAGCGGCGTCGGCAGCGGCCTCGGATGCGGGCGCCGACGCGGGCGCCCGCTCATGCGGTGACCGCGCCTGGGCGCCGCTGCCCGGGGCCGCGCCCGCCATGCCGGAGGGCGAGTGGGAGCGCGTGGTGGACGCCGCCGCGCTGCCCGGCGACCCACTCGCCTTCTTCCGGCACGTGCTCTGCGACGAGGTGCGCGCGCGCGCGCGGGCTGCGCTCACGGCCGCGGCGCCCCTGAGCGTGACCGCATGACCGTACACGGCACGTGCGCGTCTGGCCCCGGCCCCAGGTTCTGTCTGAAGCAGCACACGGGACTCTACACTGCCGCTTCGCGCATGAAGCTGCGTGTGCGATGGGGCGCGCCCTGCAGCGGACGCCTGCCTGTGCGCGGTCGCCAGCCCATTTCATGCCACCCTGGGAGCAGAGCCCGCCGGACAGAGTGTCAGCCGGCCGTGGGAGCGGCGCCCTGAGCCCGCCCTGCACCACGCGCAGTGCGAGTTCTTCCGCCGCTTCCACGAGGGCCGCGGCGACCTGCGCGTCAGCCTGTCGCGCTGGCGGCGGCTGCCGGGCGTGGGCACGTTGCGCGAGCTGCAGTTTGTGTCGCAGCTCAAAGGCCGCCTGGGCCCGCCGCGCGCGCACTGCCACCAGGCGCAGCGCTGCAGCGTGTTTGGCGGCGGCGGCCACCTGGTGCTGGAGACGACGCAGAGTGCGCGGCCCGCCCGCGGCGCCCGCCCTCCCACGCGCGTCTCCCGCCACAGGCGAGCCTCACTCGGAGACCTGGCGGCAGCCCATCACACTCCTGCTGGTTGGGAGCTCGTGCGTGCTGCCTGTTGCCCTAAGGACTGCCGACCCGGAGGACGCCTCGGGACTGCTGCTGCGGTGGGCTGCACAGCGGCGCGCGGGTTGGAGGCCGCGCCGCCTGCGCCGCGCGCTGCTGCCTGCTCGGAGCCTGCAGCGCTCACAGCGCTGGGCGGCAAGCGTGCCTGTGGCAGGGGCTGACTGTGTGGGCCCGGCGGCGCGCAGCCATGCCGGAGATCCCCTTTGGAGAGTACTTCTCTGTGGAAACGCGGTGGGATGTCGTAGCCGAGCCGTCCGCGCCTGACGGGCCCCCCCGCTGCCGGGCATGCCCCTCTGCGCTCTCCACAGCGCCTGGCATCCAGGCCATGGTTGCAATGCGTGGAAATAAAGTCTTGGCGGCCCCAGACAGGCTGGTTTACAAGGAGTACTGGGCTTGACGTCTCAGTAGCCGCCGCTGCCTTGCAAAGCCATTGCCTGCTGGCGTTGCAGTGCTGTTTGAAACAAGACGCCTGGGCCGGCAGCAGTGGCTACGGTGGGCTCCTGCATGCTTTGTTGCATTCGGGCACGTCAATCTGCATATAGAAGTCACTGCCCAACGTTTGACAGCGCAGGATCAGCACGGGCGACGCTGCTGCCCCCGCGCTTACGGCCACGCGGCGCGCGCGCGCAGGTGACGTCGCACGTGTCGATCCCGTTTTCAAAGGCCACGCTGTACCGCGCCATGATCGTGCGCTCCACGCTGGCCGGCAGCCGCGAGGCGCATGCGGCGCTGCTGGCCGCGGCGGGCGCCAGCATGGCGGCCGATGCGGGCGCCAAGCCGAGCCCCGACCCCGCCTCCCCGCGCCAGACCCTTTTCTTCCAGGCCGACAGCCCGCTCGGCGGCAGCTCCGGCGGCGGCGCGGCGGCGAGCGCCGAGGGCGCGCAGGGCGCCCGGGGCCAGCAGCCGGGCGGGCAGGGCCCCGCGCACGAGCAGGCGGGCGGGCGACAGGGCGGGCCGAATGGACGCCCCGAGCTCGCACACGTGGTGCGGACAGACCCGCGCGCCCACACTGTCGTAGCACACTGTGGTAGCAGGGAATCTGTGTCTTGCATTAGCAGGTATTGCTGCTGCTTTGAATAGTTGTGCACGAGTGCGGAAATGAGTCAGAGGTTGCATTGCGGCCTGCGCAAGGCCAGCTTCCGACCGCGCCAGCTATGATTCTATGCTGTGGTTGCAAAGCTGAGCAGTGGACTCGGCCACTGCGCAGGCGACGGGCGGCTCGGCGGGGCTGCAGACACCGGCGCGCGCGCGGCGGCCCGGCGCGCGCCAGCGCGGGGACGCGCACGCGCGCACGCCGCGGTCCAAGCTGCGCGGCGACGCGCGCACGCCGCGCACGCGGCAGCGCTCCCGCCAGACAGCCTTCTCGCCGGGGTGTGCGCCAGGGTTGCCTGCCAGACAGCCTTCTTGCCGGGGTGTGTGCCAAGGTTGCCCGCCAGATGGCCTTCTCGCCGGGGTGCGTGCGGTGACGACGTGGTGGCTCGGCGACACGCCAGGGCGTACCTAAGCCTTACCATACCTGCAGTGGCAAGGAGAGCGAGCAGCAAGTCTCTGTTTCCATGCTTGCCAGTCCGCGTGTGCGCTCCGCTGCTGCGCTCGCAGGACAGAAGTCTGTTTGCAGCGAGTGCCGATGCGCGCTAAAGCATGTGGGTGCAGGCGGGGGGCGTCGTCCGAGGCGTCTGCGGGCACGCCGCGCGCGCTGTGGCGGGAGCCTAGCGCGCCGGCCGAGGCCGTGCGGAAGCCAGCGCCCGGGGCTGTGCCGCCGCCGCACTGGCTGCTGCTGGCCGGCATCGCTGCGGTCCTCCTCCTGCAGGTGCCGTCCCTGCCGTGCTCCCGCGGACGCCATGCAAATCCACACCCAGCCTAAACCCTATACCCTGCCTCCTGGCCAAGCCTGGGCATGTTGGAGCGGCGCCTGATCAGCCTCTGGCGCGCGTGCCTGCTGAGCCTGGCGAGCGCGCACATGCCCTGGCAACTACAGCGGCCTGAGAGTCCCGCGAGGCAGCTGCGCACGGTCCTCTGCGCGCGCAAACGCTGCGATATCAGCGACCTTGCTCACACAGGCATGCGGCGCTTGCGCGCGCAGGTGGCCATCCTGCTGCGCACTGGCGCAGCGCCCGGCCCCAGCGCGGATGTGCGAGCGCTGCACGAGCGCCTGGACGCGTTGGCGCAGTCCCTTGTGCAGCTAGGCGGCAAGCTGTGACGGGGCGGGGGGTGCCTCGGGCCAGGAGCGGGCGCTGGGGCCAGGGACAGTCTCCGCTGCGAGCGCTGCGGCGGGCGCTGGCATGCGCCGCCTGCAACCTGGCTGCAGACAGGGCCGCACGGGGTTCCGCAAGGGCAGTGTTGAGCATGTAGAAGTCTGCAACGGCTAGCTGGCTTGCAGGCATGAGGGGCGCAAGGCGGGCAAACCCCATTTTTCCTGCAGCTCTGGCCAAGAATTTTTGAGCATCTACGTCTGCGTATGTGCGGTGTGAGGGTGGATGATGCAAAGCGTTTGGTCAAGGTTTAGGCTGAGGCTCTTACACCGGGTCCGCTTGCGCAGCAGAGCACCAGGGGATGTGCGGCTGGGCAGCTTGCATGCGCCCTTGCTGTCCAACGACCTACTCTGCGGTGGCTGTGCAGTGTATTTTGGCGGCTCGGCGTTCTGGCTTGTGCACCCGAGGCCAGCTGCGGCAGGGCATGGCAGGTATGGATGAAGTAGAGTGCCTGCGACCAGAGTGCGTTGCTTTGCCGGCGCGTCCAGGCGCGCAGTAGTGTAGTGTAGCTGAGTAGTAGTCGGCCGGACAGCATGTGGTCCAGCACGCATGCGCCAGGCAGTGCAGCAAGGCTGCATGGAATGTACTGATGCAGGTTATGTCATAGTGTCTAGAGGTGTTCATTGTGAGTGTTGCATTCCGCAACGTGTTGTTGTCCTTTGACAACGCTGGCCCTGTCCTGCACTCATGCAGAGTGCCTGGTCCGCATTCCACCCAGCTGGCATGGCCGAGGTTACTGCGTATGCACTGCAGCACAGATTGTAAGTCAGCAAGAATTACCTATAGAAATGCATGCCTGGCCGGTCAGCATGTCGGATATGCCATATCCAAGCTCGCACCAAGCACTTTCACCAGTATCCCAGCAAGCTGCCAAGCCTGTGACGCACTGGGCTAGCCTGCATGAACGCTGTTGTGCCCGAATTGTACGCATGTACCATGCTTACCTCACATTGCGAAATACTAGAGAAACTCAGGGCAGCAACCAGATGCACCTGGTACCCAGTGCTGCACCCACAGGCAAGTGCCTGGCAAGCGCATGCTGCTGCTAACACTGCATGGCAAGACATCAGCGCGTGACTTTGGTGCGTGCTTGATCACTCTGGACACAGAAGCATACAGACGCGTGTATCGCACGGGCTCATGTGCTGCTCAGCCTTGCTAAGCCTCAGCTGATGACTACAGCACCGCCCCACACAGGTTTGGCTCCCGCGCTGCTCGTCAACTCCAGGCGCAGCTCCTGGGTCACAATGTAAAGCTCGCTGTACCTGCAATTGTGAACATTGCTAAGTGCTGCAGCGCTGACTTGCGCCGTACCGGACTGTCCGGTTGCAGGCACCGCGTGAGAAGGTTTCACGCGGAAGACCGTCCTTGCTCAGGACTGCCAGCAGCGGCGGAATTGCTTAGGACTGGCGGCAGCGGCGCATCATCTGCACATGATGCGCGCCGCACGGCGTCCCTGCTGCAGGCCAGCCGTGCGGCTGAGCGCCGTGCTGGTGCTCGGCCTGGCAGCGCTGGCGAACGGGCAGATATTCGGGCCGACGGACGGCACGCCGGCGGGGCCGAGCAGCGCACCCGCGGCGCCGCCGTCAGCCGCTGTCGGCGACGTATGGTGGACCCAGGCGACAGGCTGGTTCTGCAGCCCCGTCGCGGTCAACGCCTCCGGCGACGCGCTGCCTGTGCGCCTGCCTGCTTCGTAGGTGGCGTCAAGCCTGGGCAGCCCTGCTTCTTCAGGCTGCCGTCTCTGCTGAGGGGTAGGCGAGCACACGGAAAGGTGAGGGGTGGACTGCCACCGAGCGCTGTTGCTGGGCAGCTGAGAGCTGAGTGCGCGCGTGGTGCCTCGCGCAACTCGGACCAGGAGCTACTAGCTCTTTGGCCCGGCCCGCCACAGGCGCCCCGAAGTGCATACGACCATGCTGCAGCGGCGGCAGCGGCCGAGGGGCCGGCAGTGAGCTCGGCCGGACGGCGTGCAGGGCACGCCGCTGCTGCTCAGCGACAAGACGCAGCGCGCGACCGCGCAGCCGGCGAGCTACTGCGGCGTGGTCACCGACCCGCCCACGGCCGCGCGGAGCTATGTCTTCCTGCAGCGCACCGGCAGCGACGAGGTGACATACAACGTGAGCGTCGCCGGCTGGGCCGCCGGCAACGCGCTGCGCAGCGTGCAGATCCAGCCAGGCATGCACCGGGCTCCATGACTTGCACTGTGTGAGATAAGCGTGGCCGCCGCTGCGTGACGGCGCGCTGGGGCGCGGTCGGCAGGCGGCCCAGGCGTGGCCTACCCCGCAAACCTAAACCCGCCCGGCGGCGCCGTGGTGGTGCTGGCCGGCGGCGCTGCCGACAACTACACGGGCTCCGGCAGCTACGTCGTGCGCCGCGGCACCTTTGGCAGCGCCAACCTCGTCGGCATGCTGGCACGCCCGCCCCGCCGCTCTTGCCTCCTGTCAGCGGCCTGAGCCAGTGCGGTGGTCTGTCATGTAGGATGGCGCCTTGCATGTCAGCCGAACCTGCCGGGGCTACCCGGACTCTGTGCAGCATGTCCTTGGCAGCCTGTTGGTGCGGCAGCTTTGCAACGAGGCTGCTTGGCTTGACGCAAGCGCAGCTTCGGCGAAACAAATGGGCGCCTTGTTGCATGTTCTGGCAATACCTTCTCGAGGGTGGTCCCGTGCTGACCGCTCTGCCGTCTGCGCTGCAGGCCCAGACCTCGGTCGACAGCTTCTTTGATCTGCTGGCGGGCCGCACCAACTACACCATCAACGGCCTCGCGCTGCCCCTGCAGGCGCGGCACAAGCACCTTATCAAGAGTGAGTCTCAACAGGCATCGTTCCGCAGCATGATTGTGTGGGTGCGAGTGCGTGGTGTGCTCAGTCTTGCAAGGCCTACCATGAGAGGGCCTACCATGAGAGGGCAGGCCCTCCTGATGGTGGCAGGAGGGCTGTGTGCGCTCCTTGCCCCATGAAGGCCCATGCTTCCCTTGGGTGCCTCCCAAACCTCGGGCTCCCCGCATGGCAGAGCTGCAGGCGTGCCGTGGGCAGGCCCGCCGACGCCTGCCAGGGCGTCTGGGCTTGATGCACACCAGGGCGTGCAGGGCGCATACGTGGTGCTGTGGAGCGACAACCACCCAGTCTCGGGCGAGCTTCGCGGCCAGCTCAGCCCCGCCGTCTACCAGCTGGCGGGCAGCAGCCGCTAGTGCGGAGACTCGCGCGGACCCGCCGCATTGCCTTGGGATGCTGCTTGGGATGCACGGATAGCATTTGAGGGCGCGCGTCGGCGCCGGGCAGGAAGGGTATTGTGCGGACTGTTTTTGATCGAGCTAGCCAGAACAGGGTCACAATGCCCGGTATGTTTGCGTCAGCAACCTAATGTTGCCAGACCCGCAGCTGAGCTGGCCTATTGTGTGCAGCGCAGTGCTTGCCCTGGCAGGCCCTCACGTTGTGCGGAGAGGGTAGCAGCCACCAAAGTCCATGGCCTGTTCGCTGCCGCCATGCAAGCGCGCGGGCCGCCGCAACACAGGGTGGTGTTTTGTGTTTAGGTTTTTGCTTTCCAGTTGCATACCTGGGTGCGCAGCAGCCCTCACATGTGGTGCGCTGTGCACCACTGGACGGCGTGTGCGTGTGTATGTCTGGGGGCGGGCGGCCCATGTTTTTACAGCGCTGGCATTCACGCATGCTGGTATGCAGCTACTGGGCGTTATTTAGGGAGTTGTGCTGTGATTGTCACACGGATGTCAACAGCAACGGGCGAGCTTCTCGCTGCATCTGGGTGCGATTAGGCCGGGATACATATCATGAGGTGGGCATAGTATGTGGCACACCCTTCGCCCTTGCCAGCAGGTCGTGGTGCAGTCCTAAGTCGTGCTACGACGTGGGTGCTGCATGCGTGCTGCATATGAGGCAGACACATACAAAAATGACTTCTGTAACGGCATAAATACATTTCTTATAAGAACACTCAGTCTCTCAGATCTCTGTCAGCAGGCGCATGTGTGCATGTCGCTTACCAGCACACCATCTCTGGAGTGACCGTCCGCTGCCAGATGCTGGAGCAGAGAGGGCCGCAGGCACAGCTGACCGCCGAGACCGCACTCAGCGCAGCGCACTCTTCACGGCAGTGTGCATACGCACAGCACGCGCTTGCAAAGCACACACTCCTTCAGTGCGTATTGCGCACGCGCCCGGCTGCGCTCCTGGTGGCCACACACTGGCGCTACGCATATAAGCGCATGAAAACCGCTGAGCGCTCTGGAGCCTCGTCACGCTGGCTGCACCGCTTCCTTGCGCGTCAGATACACGCCGCACTCCACGTGGTGTGTGTACGGAAACTGCGGGCGGCGCGGCGCCCGCCGGTCAGCCCCCTCGCAGGCGCAGCCCGTCAGTGCATGAGGGACCCAAGGCGGACATGTTGGGGCTGAAAGCGCTGGCCCTGGCGTGCAGTGAGTGCACAGGGTGTGCGAATGCATGACATGACACTGCCCAGAGCTCTGGGGACGCCGGGGCGCCCGTCCATGCAGTGCGCTGCCATGGAGGGATCCTGGGGCTCAGGGCCGGCTCTTTCGCACGCCCTGCAATGCGTCCACGGCGCCAGCCCATCGGGGGCGAGCAGCAGGCGCTGTCTGGCAGGGACGGCGCCGGCAGGGCCCGGGCCGGCGGGCGCGCGCCTGGTCGAACACGGCAAAGCGCCGCAGCGCGTGCGTCGCGAGCAGTGGCCGCAGGTTGGCCTCCAGCGTGGCCGGGTTGCAGGAGACGTACACGACGCGCTCGAACTCGGGCAGCAGCGCCTCGGTTGCCGCGTCCAGGCCCGCGCGCGGCGGGTCCACCTGGCGCCCGCATGGCTCTGCTATTTTGGGGGGCTGCACACACACCAGGGGGCAGTGGGGGGGCAGTGGTGGGGAGTGGGGTGGCAGCACACCAGGGAAGCTGGTGTGCTGGGCACGAGCGCGTGATGCATTTCACACATACCCAGCATCATTCCCCAGCACGCTCCTTTTCTCTTGCCCTGGCCCGCGCCTCCGAACAGAGGCCGAGCCAGGCCCGGGCCGGCTTGCGCGCGTGCCAGGCGCGTCGCACACGAGCCGGCACACACGAGGCAGCCGCATGCCGGTGCTGCCGGGGCGGCGCGCGCCAGGATGGTGCTGAACCGCAGCGCGGCCAGGTCGACGCCGGCCGCGCGCAGGCGCTCGAACGCGCGCTCGCCGCGCCAGGCGGTACCAAACTCCTCTGCCGTCAGCCGCGCGATGGCCACGTTGCCCGCGCCGTTGGCCGTCAAATTAGCCACCGCAGCTGCGACCGCGGTCTTGGACACCTCGGTCGCCAGGACGCGCCTGCGCGGCCAAGCTGCATGGTGTGACACCGCCCGCCAACAGGACGCGCGCCGCACGCCACCCCGCGCCGGCTCTGTGCACAGTGCAGCCCCGAGGAGCCCCGTGCCATGGTGTGAGGGGTGAGAACACGGGGTCACCGTTGACGCTGCGGCTGGCAGGGGGGCGCGCCGCTGTGCACATCGAGCCCTGCATGAAGCCATCCAGGCGGCTGACGCGGAGAGACCGCGACAGGTACTCGCACCTAACAAACATGTCACTCCACACCCACATGCACAACCTCGTGCGAGTGCTGCTGCCTCAGGTGCGCTCCCAGGCCGACCCACTGGGTGAGACATGATGGAGGTGCTACAGGACCCACCCTTCCGGGACGCGGTACACAGCACGAGCGCCCGGCCAGTGGCCGGGGCGCACCTAAAGTTCTCCGCCAGCGCAACCGTGAAGTTGCCGTTTCCTGCAGCAGCATCCAGCGGTCACCTCAGGCGGCGAGCGATCCGGCATGATGCGAGGCGCCCTGCCAGCACACCCCTGCCTCACCCGCGCGGAGACAGGCCCAGTGCATCTGGTCCGCATTGGAAAGCGGCGCGCTCCCTCCATGCCACTCTCTACCAATTTAACCTCTGGACTCGAGCCAGCGTGTAGCAGCGCTGATGCTCTGGCTCGCAGTACGAAGCGAACCTAAAACGGCAATCCCCAAACACAGCGTATCGTCTGCGGTGACAACGGCGTAACCCGTGGCCTGATGCGCACCGCAGTAGAGCTCCAGCAGGTCGCCGTCGTGGCTGCCGGCCGTGGCGGCGTGCGCCCACTCGATCATGCGCTCGCACACGCCCGCGTTCGGCTGGCTGAATGCGCCCTCCACCTGGCCCATGATAGGGTTAGGGCACAGGCTGGACCCCTGCAGCCTGGCTCTCTGCCTGCGAGTGCTCTGTCCTAAACCGCCGTGACCTGAATTGAACTCACTCCGTGAGTGCTCAGTCCATGCTCTCTGCCCCGCTACATGCCCCGCCGCAAGCAGACTGCGCCGGCGGGGAGCGGTCGAAACACGCAGGGCCTCGCCCAGCGCTGCCTCCCCAGTTGGATGCGCGCCCTTGTTTCCACGCAGCTCCCGCCCCACATCCAACTCTGCAAGGCCATTTGGCGCGCCTGCCGCCCTGCGCACCCTGGGAAAGCCCATCATAGCCGATGAGGTACCGCGCCCGGCCGCACCTGCCTGTAGAGGAGCGGCCGGCCGGCCACGCGCAGGCACTCAGTGACGTGGCCCGGCCCCAGCGCCAGCTTCTGCCCGCGGCTGCGCCCCGCCAGCGTCAGCTGCCCGGTCGCCTCGGCGCACGTGGCCAGCAGGCTTGCGCGCAGCTCGCCGGCCGCCGCCTCCCACGGCGGGCCCAGGCGCCGGTGGTACAGCATCGTCACCATCGCCTCGCCGCTCAGCGTGGTATGGAAGTTCACCTGTGGGCCGGCGTGCGTGAGGCGGCCGGCCTGCACGGGCCGCTGCGTCATGGGCGTGCGCTGGATACAGCACACAGCCAGCCAGAAGCTAGACGGCAGGGGGAGGCTGGTTGGAAACGGGAGCGTGCGGCGCACGCACTGCTTGCTACAGTTGCAGACCCGGCGCACCTGGAACAGCTTGTGCTGCAGCTCGTTGTTGCTGCGGGCAGCCATAATCACGCCCGTCATCAGGCTGTTCAAGAGCCGAGAGCCGACGGGGAAGTTATCGACGCGCACACGCGTCTTGGCTGCCCTGCCACTGCCGTTCTCCTTGGCAGCCTGTGCGCAGTACGCTTCTTTGCAGAGCCCTGCGACATGACAGCGCACGCCAGGCCTGCTCTACAGTGCGCACTCACGCATGCAGGTGAAGGCGGGTGAGGTCACGCATGAGCGCAGGCACGCGGCGGCACAAGCCTTGGAGCTGCGCACCGCCTCCGGCTTGTCGAACATGACGTAGAACAGGTCGCCCTTTTCGCGCCACACCGTAAACTCTGCGCGCATCCGGTAGTGCTCCCGCGCGCTCTCCACCACCTCGAGCTCCGGCAGCTGCACGCCTGCAAAGCGGCTGCGCACCGCGGCCACCTTGGCCGCCAGCTGCTCCTCATAGCAGTCTGTGCTGGTGGTAGTGAGCGGCAGGCTGCTCACGTCCAGCGCAGCCGCCCCTGCCGACACAGACATTGGCTGCTGCTGCCGCAAGCGCCAGCTCCGGCTGCCGTGCCGCGCGCACTGCCTGCAGACGCCGCCTGCTGCAACCGTGCGGCCCTGGAATCCTGGCACGCGAGCGTACAGGCTGGTGAGCAGTCTGCCGCACAGCCTCACGTCCATCCAGCGCCAGGCGTGCACACAAGGAATGCAAGTGCGTGTGCGAGAAAAGACATTGCAGGTCATAGCCCTGCATCGGTTACAGAGAGTCGTGCAGTCCGGTTACAGAACAGGGACGAAACAAATCGCTTGGTCAAGCGGGGGCGCATGCCATGGCAACTGAGGCCGACAGGCAGCAGTCTTTCCGCACGTACCTGAGCGACTCTGGCGTGCTGGCCTTCACCACCAAACGCGCGCCCCAGCGCTCTGCGCCGTCCTTCCGTCCACAGCACCCCTGGCACAGCAGAGTGCAACAGCTGCGCCGTTGCGGGGCGCAGTCCTGGTGGCGCTGTACGAGGAGGGGACCCGGCCGGAGAACGCGCTCGAGTTTGTCAAGGCGAGCCTGGGCGCGCCGACGGCGGCGGAAGCGGCCGCGCGGGACGCGGAGGCGTGCGACCTGCGCGCGCGGCTGACCGCGGCGCAGGCGGAGCTGGAGGGTCTGCGCGCCAAGCTGGCCGGCCTGGGCGTCTTTGTGCAGCCCGCAGACGCCTAGAAGCGCTCTTCCTGGTTGGTGGGTGAGTAGGGAACCAATCCAGCATGCGTGAGCGCGGCGGCGGCGGTGGCGGCAGCCCCCACACAGAAGTGCAGGCGTGGCAGGTGTGGGCGAGGCGGCCGGCGCGCAGGCCCTCCAGCACAAGGCCGGGCGCGCTGGGCGGCTGTGTGCAGCCGGGAGACGCCCGAGCGCGGCGCTCCATGCCCTGCAGCACACTTTCATTCATTGATTAACACAGCGGGGAAGAAGAAGCTGGGCACGGGCCGCTGCAGGGGCAGCCACGCGCGGGGAGCAAGTGCACAGGGTGCAAAAGCGGCTGTCTGCGGGCGCACGCGGAGCTGGAGAGGGCGCGCAAGAAATCTGTGAGTTTGGCCCGGTGAAGGCTCAGGCCTCTACCTGAGGACCTGTATGGTGTGCGGCTCAGTGACTTCTGGCTTCACACAGTTCGTGGGTGTTTGGAGGGTTGCACATGCAGCTGGCAAGCCTCCGTACGCTGACTATGTCAAAATCCCTGTTCAGGACAGCGTAAGGCACCAGCCTCGGCTCCTGAGGACTCCTGGCGCCAGCAGGGCATGTGCAGCGCATACACAAGCGAGAAGCATTAGAGGGCCGCTCGTGCAGTGTTGCTGGGCGCTTTGCAAGGGCCTCACCCTGCACATGCACAAAACTGCCGTGCTTCTGCCTCTTATGTGTGCATTTTGGGTCTGAGCCAATGCTGGAGAGGTGTACGGCAACCATTGCCTTGCAGGGCGGATACTGGCAGGCAGCTGGTGTATGAAGGTGAGCAGTGCCCGAAAAGCAAGGCAAAGTCACCTAAGAGGAAAATGTGTAGAAGCTTGGGGTGTGCCCGAGGGCGCAGTACATAGCGTTGAGGGCGGCAGCACATGCTCTTACAAGCATAAGCGACGCCTACTAGCTATAAGCCATGGCCTGGCCAAACTGGAACTCCATCCCCTGGGTACACCAGGACACTCACGTCACGTACAAAATCACGCGACAAGCCGGCTGGAGCTACTAGCCACGTTAACAGTCTGAGCACACCAACCCCTCGCACAAAGCACATCCTTTGACGAGGCATATAACGCCATGCGCGCTTCTGCCGCACAAACGGTCAGACGTACTCGCACATCGGTCTTCCCAGGCGCAATGCTGCCCCTGCACTAACGAATATGCGCCAGTAGGGTTATTTGTGGGAGCGGATCTGCACAGCCGCACGCGCAACGCGCCCAGTGCAGACAGGCTGTGGCGTCGCAGCAGGCAGCGCCGCTCATGCAGCAAATACAGGCGCGGGCGGCGCGCTTGCAGCGCATGCCGTGAGTTGGCATGCGGTGGCCGACACGCGGGGGCGAGGCCATGCCGCAGATGTCCGGCAGATCAGGTGGCGTAAGATGACACAGCAGCCGGGGCAGGGGACTATGGGGCGGCGGCGCTGCTCACGCGGAAGCCGCGGGCGCAGGCGGCGCGAGGTACAGCACATCATAGTGCCCGGGGCGGTAGAGCAGGTGCACGCGGGGCGTCGCGCCCGCGCATGCCTCGGGCGCAAAGTCGTACGTGGCCACCGCGCTGGAGCCGCCCTCGCCTGGCATGGCGGTGCGGTCGAGGTACACCACGCGGGTCGGCACCTGCGGCGCAAGGCGGGCGTCAACGCGCCCGTACTGCTTCTGGGTCACCACCGCACGCCCTGCAGCCGCCCTCGCCCAGCGTGACCCGCCAGTCCGGGTGCAGCGTGCACACTGGTACGAAAAATCGCCGCCAGGGCCTGCAGGCTTCAGGCTGAGCACGGCACCAGCGCCTGCGCCTTGATGGCGAGCTGCGCAGGCTGCAGACGGGCTGCACATGCCTGTGCGCACGGCGTCACAGCAGCGCAGGCAAGACACGCCGATGCCGGCCCGACCAGCCACGCGCGCAGCGGCAGCGCGCGCGAACAGGCCGGGGCCGGGCAGGGGGCAGTGCATGGGATAGGTTAGGGTCAGAGTTTTTGCCTGAAGCGCATCGGTGAGCGCGACGATGTGCACGTGGTCGCTCTCCTCCCCCATCGGCTCCACGTAGCGCCGGCAGAACTGCTCCACGGTGATCGCCTCGTCGCTCATGCCCTGCGCGGGCTGAGGCTCGTAAGCAGCCCGCTCAGAACTGCGTCGCGCATGCCCTGCGCGGCAATCAGCAGGCCCGAAACAGCAGGCCCGAGCAGCATTTACCCACAGATGCTCGCCATGCTGGTGCAAGCTGCGTTTCCATGCTTGCCACAGCACACGCAGCATCCTCACAACCCTGCATGCATGAGAGCACGCCCGGGCCGCGGCGCGCCAGGATAAAGGGGTAGAAGAAGTCGCCGCGCCGCTGGATCTCCGCGCTGGCCAGCATGCGCAGCAGCATCACAATCATGGGCGACAGCGACGCATCGCGCATATTGTCCTCCAGCTGCCGCACCGTCAGCGGCTCGCCCGTGCCCAGCGAGTTCAGCTGGTCAATCAGCACCTGCGCCGCGCCCCGCAAGCCGTTTGGTGTATTGCATAACGTGTATCTGGCCGTGCCTAGCCATTGCTAAACCTTGGCAAAAACACGCCTTGAAAGTGCCGTTCAGCAGGCCCTGACGGCCGCGCGGGGCCCGCCAAGGGCTCGGCTTTGCCCGCCAGCCCTGACACTGCGCACGCCCAGCGGGACGCGCGCAGGGGAGCTAGTACGCGCGCAGGGGAGCTAAAGCGCGCGCACCTCCAGCGCGTCCTCAAACACCAGCTCCTGAAAGCCGGTCTCCACCAGCTTGGGCCGCCACTGGCGCAGGCACGTGACCACCCTGAAACGCACGCCGCCCGCTGCGGCGCGTCAGAGGCGCTCTGCGAGGCCCGCACGCCGCGCTGACGCGCACGCGGCTGCGGTCGGAAGGAACGAAGAAGGCACGCGGATGGGCGGAGGGAGAGGCAGACTTGATGTGGCCGCGCGGCAGCGCCGGATCATGCTGCTGCGTGCAGTGCACCCGAGCCGCGGCGGGCTGCGGCGGTGCGGTGCGCCCGAGCCAGGAGAGGAGGCGCCGCACCTATTCCGCTCGGCCAGGTCGTTGGTGGCGACCAGCAGCTCCATGTACGCGAAGATGAACGACCTGCGCGCGCCAAGCAGCTGGGTGAACTCTGCCGGCGGTGGGTTGAGCACAGCCGGCGGTGGGTGAGCACAGCAGCGATTCCTGTCGCAGACCTGTGCTTGGCCGCCAGAAAAGCGGGTGCTGCGGAGGCGCGGCCGGGCGCAGCGAAGCACGCGCTCGCTGGCACGCACGTCCCAAACAAGGGCGCACGCAAACGTGGTGCCACTGTGGAGGCTTCCACCACAACTGCCAGACTGAGTGCAAAGTAACATAGACAGGGAAGCGGCACAGCTCCGGCAAGCGACCCGCTTCACCCGCCCGCACCACGCGCACAGCCGCTTCACCCGCCCGCACCGCTCGCACAGCCGCCTGGGCCCCAGTCCTCCCAGAGCACGGCATCTCAGCCCGCGCGCGCAGGCCTGACCGGCCGGGCGCGGCTAGCGGCCGCGGGGCGCGCCTGAAGAAGCAGTTTCCGTCGCCCCGCGCGCGCCGCATAGACCTGTACATACTCTCCAGGCTCCGGATTTTGCGCACAAACACCTCGCTGCCCGCCTCGTACTCTGCGGCGCCACGCGCGGTGTCATCAGCGCTCTGCACTGCTGAACAGGCGCCTTGCTTACCAGCCGACGCTGTGCCGCAACAAGAGTAACATCCACAGGACAGCCACCGCAGACGCACAGGGTGCTGCGCGGCGCAGACTGGTCCGGCGCTCGGACGCTGCAACCAGGTCAGGAGACAGACGAGGGGCGCTGAGGGGCACGTCGCCAGCCACCCTCTGCGGATCGACGCAGAGTCTGCACGGCTGCGAAAGGAGCAGCGCACCCTTCACGAGCGCTGAGAGCGGCTCCACTTCTCCCACGAAGCTCAGCTTCTCTGCCTCGCTCGCCCTGCGGGTGCAGGCGCCAGGCAGCGTCAGGGGACGCCGGTCAGCGCCGCGGCACCTGCGCTCGCGGCTCGGTGCCAGCCGGGGCTGCGCGGCAGCACTTCCATGCACCGGGGCGGTGCGGAGGTCACCGTATCGCATTCTCCTGCGCTATAATCTCCTCGTCGGTGGGCCGCGAAGAGACTTCAACGTTCTGCGCGGGCGACAGCGCCAAGATGTCCACCACCGGCCCGCCATAGCAGCTGCCCGAGTGCGAGTCCGGGCGCGCTGCGATGCTCTCCACCTGCTCCGTGCCGCAGGTGGACCCGCGCTGCGCGGACACGCCCGAGTGTGACGGCTGCGGCGCGGCTGGGCCCGGGCTGCTGCCGACCATGGCGCCTCTGCAGCGGCTCCAACGGCCCTCTCAATGTCAACAAGGCATCGGGGCAAGCAGAGGGTCGCCAGAGAACCTACACACAGCTAGCAGAGCGCGGCTAGGCAAGAAGAGGTACAGTCCTGCAATCGCCCAGCGTGCTGAGATGCAAGTTATCGCGTCCAGTGCTGTTCAACGTGCTGAGGTTCACGCGCCTGCTGAGCAGAAGCCAGGCACAAGAGGGCTCCGAGTCTGCGAGCGCTCCAACGCGGCTGCGCGTAGGCTGTGCGCTGCGCGGCAGCATCTGGGCCTGGGTGGGTGAGGGCTCAGGAAGCAAGAGCAGCAGCAGGCCGGGAGTGCGGTCCGCGAGAGGCGCAAGCGCCGAGCGACCAGGAAGGCGGCGCCCCATGGCCTGAGGTCGAGGCGTGAGCGCCGGACGGAGCTGCGCCTAGCAGCGCCCGCGGAGCCGCGCGTCACCCGCGGCCATGGCGGAGGCCGCGGCGCGACCCGCGGCGCAGCCGGACTACCTGGTGGACGGCAACGCCGTGTTGAGCGACAACGCGCACTGGCGCTACGGGCGGGTGCGGCGCGCTTGCAGCTGGCCGCGGGGCATGCGCCTCGACTGGGGCGGGGTTTGCGCGCCACGCGGCGCCCCACATGCGGCGCTGAGGTGCTCGTGCTGCGCATGCGCAGGTCCCAGACTATACTAAGGCCAACCTGAACTTTGCCCTGGGTGCGCCCGCCCTGGCAGGCTCGCTTCCGCATCCTGTCGCATCCCAGCTGCCGCCCTTGCAGCAATCCCACCAGCCTGCGAGGTCCTGCACTGTGCTAGCGTTGAAAGCAGGGCATTTGCTCACCTCTTCGCCGGACTAAGCAAGATGTAGTCAGAGAAGGATCCACCAGCTTCTTGCGTGCTGTCCCAAGGCGCTGACCGGGAGGCGGATGCGGCGCGCAGAGAAGACAAAGACCTGGGCGGCGGGGTCGCTGGAGGACCAGGTGTCCAACCTGGTCAAGAACTGGGAGAAGGAGGCGTCCTATAAGCTGCGCAGCAGCGAGTGGCGCACCATCGACCCCGTGAAGTACCGCTTCTCCTGCAACGGCGGCCCAGAGGTGCCTCCTGCGCTGGCGGGCCGGAGGTACTTTGTTTAGAACATAGGCGTGCAGGCGTGCGGAGGCCTTGCGCTCCCAGGTTATGAACTGCAGAGGTCTGTGGGTGGACGGGCCTTCAGCCGCCCCGCCTGACACCGGGCGCGCCGCGCCCCCCGGCCGCTGCCCGGCTGACGCACGCGCCGCGCGCCGCAGTACACTGTGGAGCACATGATGCGGATCGGCACATACAACGCGCTCATCGGCGACACCACGCTGTACTCCGCATCCGTCACGGGTGCGCTCGCTGCGGGCGTGCGGCATGCGTGAGGTGTTTGTCAGCGCCGCTGTGCGTGAGGCCTGTGCGTGAGAGTTCCTGGCAGCGCGCCGCTGTGCGTGAGGCCTGGGCGCCGCGCAGGGTTTGAGGAGTCGCACCGCGTGTTCCGGGAGGCCATGCCCAACGGCTTCGCCTGGGAGGTCACTGAGGTCTACTCAGGGTGCGCCCCGTGCACAGCCCGGGCGCAGTCGTGCCCAGCGCCTGCTGCGCTGCGCCGGCGGCAACAAACGGCAGCGTACCACGGCCTTGCGCGCGTCGCACAATGCCCTGCCAGCGCACCCCGCGCAACGCTGCGCTCTGTAGTATGACTGGCCCCTGCCCCGCAGGCCGCCCATCGTCACGTTCAAGTGGCGGCATTGGGGCGTGATGCAAGGGCCGCTGCGCTGCCCGCTGGGCCATGGCCAGGAGCTGTCGGCCTCCGCGACCGGCCAGAAGATCCAGGCGCGCTGCAGCGCCCAGCCTGGGGGCGTGCCACTTATTGTGCTCTGCGATGTCGGCTGGCACTCGCGCTCTGTCGTGTTCAGCACACAGGTTAGCCTAACTGCTATGCTGGGGTGCGGTGCAACGTCGTCGCGGGCGTGCAGGTGTATGGCATGGCCGTCGCGGTGCTGGACAAGGGCATGAAGATCACAAAGCTGGAGATTTTCTACGGCGCGCGCTCCCCCTGGATTCCACCTCGTGGGCCGGCCTGTCCTGCCGGCCCGAGGGTCATGCTAGGGTGTCCTGCGTGCAGCGGCCTGGCGTCTGTCGCACCCAGGGCCGCTGCAGCCTGCGCTCCAGCCCGGGGGCAAAGACTGCGAGAATACAGTGTATGTAGCGCGGCAGCGGAGGCGGAGCGGTGGCTGAGGCGCAGCGGCGCGCGTGCGCAGACCCCGAGGACCTGCTGAAGCAGATGGTGCGCAAGGCCATGGGCACGACGGAAGTGGCCGAGGACGCACCGCCGCCGCCGCCGGCGCTGGACGACCTGTCGCTCGCCGACGCGGGCGCGGCGCGCAGCCTGGCGCGGCCGCCCATCGGCGCGTCGCCGATCGGGCGCTCGGGAGACTACTCGTCCGCGAGCGGCGAGGCGCCGGCGGCGCCGCCGCTCGCGCCGGCCGCGTCGCTCACCGCGCCGCTCACCGCGTGCCCGCTGCTGCGCGACGGCGGAGCGTTCGCGCGCGTGCAGGGCGCGGCCGGCATGAGCATAAGCGCGCCGCCGCTGGGGGGCCACCCGGCGGACGGCGGCGGCAGCGGCTGCCCGATTGGCGGCAGCGGCTGCCCGATTGGCGGCGCGCTGTCGCTGAGCGCGGGGCCGCCCATGGGCAGCGTGGGCAGCGCGGCCGACCTGCAGGCGCTGTACCGGCGCTACAGCAGCGCCCCGGCGCCGCAGGCGCAGCCGCCCGCGCGCAAGCTGTCCATGCATGACAGCGCCGGCTCGGCCGGCCTGGAGGATGTCGCCAGGTGGGGCGCCCTCCCTGGTGTGGCGCAGGAGCTGTCGACGCTCCCGCGCATAGTGTCAGCCGCCTGGGAGGGTCACGTAAGGCGGGCCTTGTCAGCTGCAACCCTGGCTCGGGAATCACATCTTGACACGCATGGTGCAGCTGTGTATGCGAGGCGCGGCTACCAGGGCTGGGCGTCTGCATGGCCAGGAGTGCTCATGTTGCCTGCTGCGCTCGCAGGCGGTATCGCACGCTGGCGCCGGCCGGCATGGCCAGCGCCGGCGCGCCCAAGCAGGTGACGCTGTCAGCGCCGCTGCAGCCGCCTGCCTTCTGCGGCGACATCGGCTGCGCGTCGGGCAGCAGCAGCTCCGCGATAGGCAGCAGCGGCGGCCCGTCGGCGGCGCCCGCCCAGCTTGCGCCGCACCCTGTGCTGCGGGCCATCTCGGATCACGGGTCTGCCGATGCGCTGGCGCTCGGTTACGACCCGTCCGCATACTTGCCGCAGCTGTGAGAGGGGCTCGGTGGGCGGGGGGTGGCCATGCCGCGTCCCCCTTTTTTGCAGCAGGCTGGGCTGCGCCCTGGGCATGACGGTCAGGGCTGGTTGGCGCAACGCCCAGCTGGCCGTGCTGTGTCAGATGCTGCAGTGCAGCCTTTGTTGGGAGCTTAATCGAGAGCTGGGTGCTGCATGGGCGCTCGCCTTTAGTGTTTGGGCGCATGTGCCGGCACCGAAGTGCACGCGCTACTTGTTTTGGCACGCACATGCTGGCAGCTCTGGCCATCACCGCCGGCTGCACATGTGCTCCCTCGCGCTGTTGAAGCTGCACAGGTGGTTGTTTGCGCTGCTGGAGCGGCTGATTTTCTTTGCCGCTTGGAGTGCCTTCCCCGCTGCCCTCTGAGTGGCATGCGCTGTTGCGAAGCTTGTGGCGCTGGGCCTGCGGCTGCTGCGCGTTGGTGTCTGTGGTATATTTTTACGACCTTGAAACGACAGCCAGGGCGTGGCCCCGATCGGGCTGTGGTGTTGCGCAGCGTCACCACATGGTCAGGCTTGTGATGATGTGTCTGGTGTGAGATCTGGCTGCCTGTACGCCAAGCCGCTCCTGGTCCTTGCTGTCGCTTGGATCGGCGACGCGTGCTGAGCAGGCACCCGCGCATGAGCACCACGCCGAATCTGCTAAAGAGTATGCTTGCCAGGGTTGCAGCGCCCTGGGCGGCTGCGCCCCGTTCCCTGAGGCGTACACGTTGTACAGGCTACAATTCCATTATCCTTGTGCCGAGGGGCACCTGGCGCGCACCGGCGCGCGCAGCGACTCGCTCACTGCTTTTGTGTGGGCTATTATAGGGTATCCCATGCTGAACTGGGATTTTTTGGTGGGTCGTGGTGCTGCTGTGGACCTGGGCGGCGTGGCATGGCCAATTCTTCCCGAGCTGCCTGCAGCGCTTGCCCAGCTGTGTGCAAGGAGTGTGCCCGATACCTGGCTCGTGCGTACAACTGCAGTTCTCCGGTGTCGTCATTGGATGTTGCTTGCCCACCAGGGTGTCCGTCCTGCCTCTCGAACGGCGAGCTGCATGCAACATGTAACAGCGCCATTTGGGGCACGATGTCCGATGTATACGCCGGTACAGCTCGTCTCGGAACAGGGTTCATGGAACGTTGACACACAGGAGTTACAACTCAAAGAGTATGAGTCATACATGTCCAGGGTAGCCCACCCAAGGCAAGACGTGCCTGCCAAGCACGCAGACTGCAAGAACAAGTGTGCAGGCACATAGACGTGTTAGGAGGGCTCGTGAAGATGTGTTTGAGCCAGGGGCATATTTGAACGCAGACCAGTGGTGTGCATGGCCGAGCTCATGCCGTTGCAATATATATGATTAGCTAAAGTGTGGGTCGCTGTACAATGGTGCGGGAAGCGCAGCACAGCAATTCCGTCATGCGCCTGGCTGCGACCAGCCTCGTCTTGGCCGCGGCGGTTGCAGTGCTATGCACCCCAAACTCTGCAGCACAGTGCACCGGTCCCCCGCAGGGACCAGAGCCGCGGTTGGACAAGCAAGGCTGGGTGTGTCCCTCTGCTTGCTTGCGCGTGAGCACCGGCGTCTAGCGCCCAGGCTTGAACTCACCCAGGCAACGCCTCACAGGTAGCCTGGCAGGAGCAGCTAGCCGCTGAGATAGCAGCAGCAGACCGCGCAAAGGTGCCCTGTGCGCTGCGGCGACTCGTGTCCTTGTGAAACGATTTGTTGCCTGGATGTTTGCCTCTGTTTGTGCTGTCTGGAGTGCATAGGAAGTGCAGTGCTCACATGGAGGCTCTCGCAGGGGTTTGACCTGTTCTGGAGCGGCGACTCTGTCCTGGAGCTTATGCGCGGCGTGTCGATTGGCGCCACATTCTCTGGGACGCAGGACTATATATCTGTATACAAGCAGTACTTTGGCAACATCAACTCGTACATATCTGCCATATCAGGTGGCCGCCTGCACACTGCCGCCTGTCACATCCTGCCTTTCAAGCTGGACTGCGCCGCTGCCTTGCAACTGGGACATTTTGCTGACCGACAGTGTCTTCTTTTTCTGACCAGGCGACTACACGGGAAGCCTGCTGTGGCGCATCCAGTATGGCGGGGAGATGCCGGTGGTGTGCCCAGCTCTCAGCCCTGCTCCTCCCTGGCCCATGCCATGATGCACACTGCAAGGTTCGCCATGCAGCTGCATTATTGTGCATGTCATAATTTGATGCCACTCAAAGTATGCGAGAACTAACTGTGAATGTTGGCGCTGTTTGAGACCACAAGCGTGACTGTTGTGACACATTCAAGTATGGTTTGTTCTTTTATGCGCAGGTGCACGCGCCCAAGCTGGTGGTGATATACATCGGCTCCAACGACCTCAGCGCCGCGCAGTGCGGCAGTGATGACGCCATCCTGATGGCCGCCGTGCCTGGCATCGTCTCGCGGTGCGCTGGGGCCCACTGCGGCGGTGCTGCCAGAAGGACCCCCCCGTCCTGCCCGACAGGCCAATTGGCGCGCTCATAGTACAGCCCCTCCATCTGCAAGCTACCCCAATGCTCTGGCGTGCGTACGGGCGCCGCGCTCTAACAGCGTTCTGGCGCGCGCGCGCAGCGTGGCCCAGATCGTGGCTGTGTGGCGCGACCGGCTGCCGTCCTCGCGCATCCTGCTGGTGCGCGCGCTTGCCGCATGCGCAATCGCCCGCTGCCGCGGAGTGGCGGCTGATGCTGCCCGCTCTGCGCAAATGCGCTCTCTAGTGTTGAAGGCGCCTATACATGCACCTGTTTGTGTGATATCCGAGGCTTGTATGGAGTGCTAGGGCTGTATTTGGAGCGCCTCTGATGTGGCCTTCGCGTTGACCCGGCTGCTCTGGCTGCCACCAGGTCGGCAACATGCCGCGCGGCGCCCGCTACTGGCTCCCGGCGGAGCGGTACATCTGGCCCAACGCGTACACGCGGCCGCTGCAGGCGCTGGCGGACGCTTTCCAGGTGCGCGCCCGCTGGGCTCCAACAACCGTCACCACACATGCATCTCGATGCAGGGTTGCTGCATGGAAGGCGTGTCCCGGGCGGCTGCTCGGCATGCGCACCTCGGGCCGCGCTTCCAGAGCGGCTGCTAAGCATGCGCGCCTTGCGCCGCGCGTCGCTTGGCGCACAGCGCAGCACCTCGCGCGCGAGCGAGACTGGGTGTGTGTGCCCGCGTGCGTCTGCTGTCATCATGCAGAAGCTGAGGGGAACACTCGACGCATTGCCCTCGCTCTGTGATGACCTGTGTGGGCGACATTCATATACCCTTCTCCATCTGCTGCGGCCTTGGCCATCTGGGCCCGCGAGGTGCTGTCAGAAGGTAGCCTGCGTGCAGCACCCGTGTCACGGCTACGGCTGAGCGCGGCCGCCGCAGGCAATGTCAACGCCGGACGGCGCTGTCAGCTACGCGTACTGCGGCGCTCCGTTCGCGACCGCCACCGCAATCCGCTCCGACCTGCTCCCGGATGGCATCCACCCCACGCCTTACGGTGGGCCCCTGGGGCGGACGGCGCATGCTTACCTCGCAGCGCTGCACGTCGCCTGACCCGGGGCAGCTCAGGCTGTCACCCGCTCTGCCCAGCTAGTGCTTGGGGAGCGGGCAGCGCTGCTGGCCTGGTAGCGCTGTCATGCAGCTGCCTCTGTCTACTTGTCTCGTCTGGGGCGCTTGCATGCCGGGTCACCCACCGTGCAGCAGCGCCCGACCCTGTGAGCTGTGCCGCGGCAGGCTACCGCCTCATCTTTGACTGCCTGAAGCCGACCATCGACGCGCTGCTGGCCGCGCCGGCGCTCGCGCAGCCGCCCTCGCCGCCCGCGCTCGCGCGCGGCGCACTCAACGCCGCGGGCGCCGCCTCCGCCGCCGTGGAGCCCGGCGCCGCGCCCGCGCTGTCCGGCAGCGCCGCGGCAGGCGGCGTCGTGCCGGTGACCTACTACACGCGCGTGCAGGAAGACCCGGCCCCGCAGGATGCGCCCCTGGCGAACCGGACGCTGGCCATCGCCAGCGTGCAGTCGGCGGCCAGCGTGCAGCCCGCAAATGGCGCGACCGACCAGTTTGCGGCGGCCAGGGGCCGGAGGCGGCTGCGGCTGCTGCGGCGGCGGCGGCAGCTCTTCCACCGGCGCGCCAGGCTGCTCGCGACGTGACTGTTCTCTGCCAGGGCGCGCCACGGGACGCGGTCGCTCGCAGGATGGGCCTGCGGCGGGTGGCTCCGCCCCCGCCGCCCAGCGTGCAGGTTTGCCAATCATAGCGTGTGTCAACAAGTCGCCAGCGCGGCAGCTGTGGCTGCTGCGGCAGCGCAGTCTGCATGCCAAGCTGCTCACGACCGAGAGTGGTGACGCCTTGCTGTGCACACGCGGTCATCGCATGATCAGCGCCCTGTCTTTTATCATGGCAGCTGCAATGCCGCATCTGCCCGCGCACCCAGCTGCCGGCAGCCTCGGCCTGGCAGGGAGGGCGGGTAGCTTGCTCGGCTGCCAGGTCCCATCACAGCCATGGCCGCTCAACTGGACAGCACCATGACCAGCGCAGCTGCTCACCTTGGTCGTGTCGTGTCTTTCTCCAGATTGACTTGTTCATGCGTCTCATTATCTGGCATCTTTACAGGCCCTGTGCGCTCCATGGCGTCACGCATGTGCATGTGCATGCGCGGCCGTTGGGCATGCGGACAACAGGGTGCAATTTTGGGTTCTCACGACCTGGCCCATGTGGCAGCTCAGTTTGACGGTTTTGGTTAATCCTTTGCTACTGGGGCATGCTCTGGTAGAGCATGCGCTGCTGGCTCATCCAGCCCACCTACTATTTGCAGGCCTGCGCGAGGCGCTTGGTCGGCGCCTCGCAGCAGATCTGCTACTCCCATACGCCATGCGCATGCAGCTTGGTCTATATGTAGTTACTACTATAAACAACAGGTGTTACTTTCATGTCTGTTGAGCCGGTTGATTTCTTGCTGTGCACTGCAGCGTCAGCGCTGGTGCACAGCGTGAGCTATGACTATCAGCTATTTGCGGGTGAACAGCGTCTGCATTTATATGCTATAGGGTCTATATTTATGCTAACAGCATCTACATTTACGTGTTAGCAGTGCGCACATGCTGTGCTGCGCTTTATTAGTACTAAATATGCAGTGACATGATAGGGGAAGACATGCAGCTGTGCATCATGCATATCTTTGCTGTATGGGTCGCAGCTTCACGGATTAGCCTCGCCTTTGTCGTAAGCAATGTTTGAGGCTTGCAGATGCGCCAGTGCCGCTCCAAGCTTGTGTGCAAGGTTTCTCAACAGAAACACTGTTGCCATCCAGCTCCAGAAACCGCTCTAGCCTGTGTGTCATCCACAATTTACTTGCCACCGCTTCCGCCGATGCAAGCAGCACCTCCTCTAAGAGCCAGACAAAAAGTGACATCCAGGGTGTCAGATTCGGCCAACCATGGAGCAACGTCACTTCCCTGTCCTGCGTGCACCTCTGCTGTCACAGCGTGCCGGCAGGCTGTAGTGCCATGACAGCTCAGGCAGCTCGCAACCACATCAATGTCATGCGCCTCTTAGGCCAGCCTTCCCGGCCACCCGGGCGCTGTCAACGTCCCAATCTGTGCAGCAGAAGCCACCAACCGCCCCTGCGCCAGTTGGCAGTGTTCAGCTCTGCCGGAGTCGATTCGCACCTTGCTCGTGTAAGCGCATGGCTCTCGAGCGTGCATGCATCTGTCCTTACAGCATGACAAGTGGCTCCTTTCCACGCCTTGTCATCTCGCAGTTCCGGCACACATCAGCACTGGTACAGTCACAGCAGTGCACCTGTCTCTGTTGCTGACATGCAGCTCCGCTCCCGCCATGCCCCTACGCAGCCTGACTGCCCTCGGCCGCAGCGGCCTTGTCAGGCCAGCAGCATGCAGCGTGGCCGGTCAACACTTCGCAGCAGCCACCCGCATGCCACGCAAATGCGCGGCTGCTGGTCTCGTGGACCGGCCCAGGCCTGGACGGCAGCATGCGGCGCAGCTGAGCGTCAGCTCACGCAGCTTCGCCTCATCCGCTCCAGCTCTCATGCATCCGCGTGACTGCAGCCCTCAGAGAACGCGCCCAGGCCCGGCCGGCAGCACGCCGTGTGGCTGGCGAAGAGCTCGGCCAGGCCCTCCGACTGCAGCTGCGCGGGGTCCTCCGCCAGCGCCTGCCCCTGCTCCGCGCACAGCGCCGGCCGGCTCACGCACCTGCGCCCAGCACCGCACGCTTGTGCTTAGCACCCCAGCAGCGCTCAGTGGACAGCAAGCACGGGCTCGACGCGTCTCGGCCCGGCACGCCCGGCGCTGTCAGCGCCTGGCCGCGCTCTGCGCAGAGCGCTGTGCCGGGCTTGCTGAGCCTGGAGCTGTGCATGTGTCATGCGCTGTTGCGCACCCGCTCAGCCCGAACCTCACCATAGCCGCACGGGCGAGGACAGGTGTACGTGTCTGCAGCAGCTCGAGCTGGGCGGCTGGGCGGCCGGGCTGGGCGCAGGCGGGCTGGGCGCATGCCAGCCGCTCAGCGCTTGCCCCTTCAGGCACCGCGGCGGAGTGCAATCGACCTACAGGGCGCACCGCGCATGGCTGGACGAAGTGTCGGCCGCCCAGCAGCCGCCACCGCATGCCTCGCCGGGCGGGCGCACAGCCGTCGCGCGCCGCACCGCCGCCGCGTTGGCCACCACGAGCGCCATCGTTGAGTCGCGCGCCTGCCGCCCCGCCCGGGCACCGTGTCTGCGCTCTATTGCCAAGCGCCGTGGGCGACCGACAATTAAACTTCCCACCCAGAAAATCTACTATCCTGTGACTGGCAACTTGCCCATTCAGGGCTCGGCGCGACGCAATGTAGCCGTCGCTGCGGGCGCGGGCGGGCAGCGCGCCTGCACGCCGTAGTCGGTGACCGGCTCGCCCGCGTACACGAGCAGCTCCAGGCGCCAGAACAGCATGCCGCGCAGCGGCCGGTCCCTGCGTGCACGCCGCGCTCGCTCGGTCGGCATGCAGCTCGCCGCCTCGGCGCTGCGTCCCGGCACGGCACAGGCGTGCAGGTGCTGACGCTGCACTGCCGCTCTCGTTGCTTGGAGCACGCACCGCGGACAAAGCCGCTGGATGCCGCTCGCGGCCAGGCCTGGGGAAGGGGGCCAAGCGCGCACATGGCAATGGACTTGGCCACGGCTGCAAATCTGTCTTGTACACCGGGTTGCACAGGCGCATGATGCCTTTTCAACACTAACCCCCTACCCTACCCCATATGGGGCGCGCGCGCACATGGCGATGGACTTGGCCACGGCGGCGAAGCTGGTCTGGTACACCGGGTCGCGCAGGCGCGTAATGGCCTCGTCGCTGGCCTCGCCCGGCGCCAGGCGCTTGCCAAACTCCTCCAGCAGCAGCGGCTTGCCCAGGCGCGCCTCCGCCGCCGCCATGTGCGCCTCCAGCCAGTCCACGTGGTACTCTGACGCGCTCCTGGCGCGCGGCGCGCGCTCACACCGCGCCACTGCTTCCGCACCGGGCCGCATGGTGCCCGCTGCGCGGCCTAACGTAATGCGCTGCCCGGCCGGAATCAGAGGACATTGCTCAAGCATTCTCCTGCTACGGCGGAGCACCATCCTGTGAACAAGCTGTACAGAGGATGCGCGCGCGTATTGATTCACTGCAGGGCTCATGCAGCAGACCAAGCAAACTGCATGCAAAGCAGAGCAGCCCTGCCTGGCTGTCTGCCAGCAGCAATGCTCCCGCAACACGCAGACAGGCCGGGCTGCGCACTTGTTCCAGTTGTCCGGCCACACGTGCACGGTGGCAAAGTCGACGCCCGGCGCGGCGTGGTCGCGCTCAAAGTCCTGCCCGGCCTGGCCCGCCCAGGTCGCCGGGTTGTGGCGCGCCTGCGGCAGCAGGCGCGCCGCCTCGGGCCCCTGGTGCCGCGCCACTCTGGCCCGCCGGCGCTCACCCGCAGTGCGCGCGCACGCTTCGGCGCAGCAGGCAGGCGCGCCCGGACGCAGACGTGGCCTCTGTCACAGCCCACGCGCATACGCCACCGTGCATTCCCGACCCATCCAGGCGCCGCCGCCGCGCGTTTGGCGCTAGGTTTTCACGCCGCGCTAGGACTTTACACCGCGCCAGGTTTCCGCACCTCGGGGCGCTCGGCGGCGAAGAAGCCCTCCTCGCCGATGGTGACCAGGTGGTTGGGGTCGATGCGCTTCACAAAGGCGGCCATCTCGGCCACCCAGGCCTGCACATGCTCTGGGCACTCCGGCACCTGGCGCGCGCCCGCGTTCGCCGCTCGGCGCTGACGCTGGAGGCGCTGCAGCCGTGCACGCGCACCAAGAGCGCGCCGTGCATGCGCTGCGAGCGCGTGGAACTGCGGGCATCGGCGCCCATGCATAGGCCTGTGTGGGAATATATCGGCGGCTCGGCGTGATGCTGGGTCCTGCAGCACGGGCCGCTGCACAGACTCCACGCCGTGACGGCGCGGCAGCTGCAACGCGCCCAAACCTCGACCAGGGCAGGAGCCTGCCGGGGCGTCGTGTGGCCGACGGCGGGCGGGGCGGGGGCTGCGGCCGCGCCGCCCGGGGCGCGGGCGCGCCTTCCAGGCCTCGCAGCGCGGCTCGTTGAGCAGGCCCCAGGCCATGATGGTGGGGTCGTCGCGGTACAGGCGCCCGTTCACAGTGTTGCGCCGCAGCAGCGCCTGGCGCGCGTTCTGGCGGTACAGCGCTCGCGCGCCCGCGTCGGTGAAGAAGAGCGCGTGGCGGCGGATCTCATAGTCCCTGACGCCCATGCCGACGCCCTGCCGCGCGGCCGCCCGCCGCATCGCGCGCGCGCTCTGCCCTCGGGCAGGGCGCCTGCAGGCGGACCGCTCTGCATTCTGGTCTGAGTCGCAACGCATCTGACGGTGGGTGGAGCCGCAGCGCGCGGGCCTGCAATCGACTTGCTCAAGGCACCGTCACCATCTATCGCCGCCCAGCCCATCTGTCAGGCCCGCGGTGTGTGCCAAGGCGGTCCAAGGCGCGCTGCATGCGGTTGCTGTCGGCACGCAACCTGTGTGTCTCACGGCCACGGCCGCGCAACAGCCGCCCACGGGCGCAGCGCACTCGTAAATACATGCACTCCCAGGCAGCATGTGCTCTTATTTCACGCTGACATTGGGTGACGCAGCGCGCAGCTCAGCATGCGCGCGCGGGGCGCGCCGTGTCGTTGAAGTCGCCCTCCTTGTCGTCCGGGCGCGCCTGCGTGCGCGCCGGCGCCGTCTTGCTCCAGTCCACCAGCTGGTCCACGCCGCCTGGCAGGCGCGCCGCGTCAGGCGCGATGGGTTCCCTAACCCTACCCTGCACTTATGCACCAGCTGGCCCACGCCGCCTGGCAGGCGCGCGCATCAGCACGCACTCGCAGCCGCCAGGCGCAGCTGAGCACTGGCCCCCATGCCGCCCCAGGCAGTGCGGCTTACCGCCCCATTGCCCCGGTATGCCTGGCGTCTGGCGCGCCCGCCCCGCCTGTCTCGACGCGCCCTGCACCTGGACAGGCCTCCAGCTGTGATCATGGCCCGATGCGGGAACGACCGGCAGGCGCGCAGAGGGGGCCTTTTGCCAAGCAGCGGAATTTGTGTCGCGCAGACCCCTTCCGCACCGCCACGAACAGAAGAGACTCCTCACAAAGTGCCGGCCAGGCGCAGCAGCGCCTGCTGCCGCCGGCGCATCCCGCGCTGCCCGCAGCCAGCCGGCTCGGCGCAGGGGGCGGGCGGCCGTGCCGCGCCGCGCGCGGTCGCACTACGCCATGAGTTTAGGGCTAGGGTAGGGTAAGGGCAGCGACTGCGCGCACCGTTGTACTTCCAGTTGTCCAGCAGCGAGACCATGACCTTGAGGCCCGCCGCGCGCGCCAGGTCCAGCACGCGGTCCAGCGCCTCCCACGCGGCCGCGCTGTAACGCCCCGGGCCCTCCTGCAAAGCCCAGCTAGGCTTTAGGCGCGCCCGCGCTTGACAGGACATAAGACCGGCGCCCCAAGCGGCCCGCGGGCGTCAGAGTGGCGGCGTGCTGAGCTCGCGCCCCCTGGCGCCCGCTCGCATCTGCCAGCCGCATGCATGGGCCAGCCCAGGCTGCACGCAGCTAGCACAAGCGGGTGTGCGGGAACGAGGTGGAGAGGCCCGGCCAGTTTGGTGCCGCGGGGTGCGCCGCACCTGGAAAGGGTGGTCCGGGTCGGTCGTGTGCGCGTACAGGCGGACCACGTTCAGGCGCGCGCGCGTCGCGTTGGCAAACAGCTCGTGAACGATGTCGTAGCCGCGCCGGTTGCCTGCGCACGAGCGGCCCTGCCTGTCAGGCCCCGAGCAGTGCCTGCCGCATCGCCAAGATTGCGTGCATGCTCGCTGCCGCGCACAAACGAGCCGCTGCATTCCCCCTGGTGTTCCAGATACTGTTGCGCCTGCAGAGCACACGCCGCGGCTGGCGTGTGAGACGACAACAGTGTGAGGCAGCGGCGGCGTCGGTGGGTAAGGCCAGCGCCCCACGCAGCAGCAAACCCCCAGGACAAGGGGGGGGGAAGCACGGTCACAGTATTCTCCAGCAGGTAGGGACAGCAGGCTGTGGGCATGCAGGGCCAGCACAGCCATAGGGTAGGGTAGGGCTACCCGCACCGATGGTCTGGTGGTCGTACAGCTCCGCCATGGACTTGGGCACCACGTCGTGCGCGTTGAAGCCCGCCACGTGGAAGGGGCGGCAGTCCAGCGTGAACTGCCGGCGCGGCCGCGCGGCGTCAGCGAGCGGCCGGGCCGCGGCGCTGTCGTCGGCGTCGGCGCGCTTGCGCCACTGCTATCAATCCAGTTATACCAACTGGATTGAAAGGTCTATTTTGCAAATCGAGGGATCCAGCTTTTCTTACTTCGCTGTAAAAGGTCCACGGCTGCGAGGCGCGGCGCGGCGCGGCGCCGGGCGCGCCTGCGTGCCGTCGACGGCCACAAAGCGCTCGCTGTCGTCGACGGCGACCTCGCCGAACAGCGAGTTGGCCGACGGCCAGTACAGGAACGCGGCCATCGAGCCGACCAGCAGCGCCGCCAGCGCAAAGCCGCAGCAGCGCGTCGTCGAGCGCCGCATGGTGCCTGGGGCGCCGCCGCCGCCGCCCGCTGGGCCGCCGCCGCCGCCGCCCGCTGGGCCGCCGCCGCCGCCGCCGCCGCCGCCGGGCTCCTTTTCAGAGTCGAAGTAGCGGTCGCCCTCCGCAGAGCTGGGCGCGCTCTGCGCCGCGCTTCACATGTTTGGAGTGAACGGCAGACAGTGCCGTTGCATAGTCTCACAAAGAGCTCTTCACGCGAGCCCGTGCAGCGTTGAGCGGGGTCATGCCAGCAGGAGCGCCTGCTCGGCCGCAGTGCTCTGGCCGCGTGCGCATGCCTTCCAAGCCACCGGCGCACACTGTGCCGGCAGCCAGGGAAATCACGGGAGGCTGTTCACGGTCAGCGGCGCGGGGCGGGGCGGGGCGGGCCTGGGGCCGCGCCTGCGCCTTGTCAAGCGGGGGCCAGGCGGTCAGCAGCGCCTGCGCGGTCTCGTCGTGCGCGGCCTCCGCGCCGGCGTCCTCAGGCCCCGCGTGCGTGCGTCTCCGGGCCTCCGGCGCGGTGCTCACCGGCAGCATCTACGCACGGCGCGGGGGCGCCCGGCGCGTGCGTGCCGCCCGGCCGGCGCCGTGCTTGCGCCTGCCGTCGTCAGCGCGGCTTGCGGTCCCGGCTCCTCTCGGCCTGCGGCGCCTGCGGGCAGCAAGCAAACCCAGTTGGGGCTGCTGGCGACGGAGGTGACCCTAGTAGTGCTAAGTCTGCGCGCGTCTGGTCTGGCATGCCGCCGCTGAGCCTGAAACACGGCCGTGCCTGCATCACGAGAGCCGTTGCACCACTGCGCATCAGCTGCGTCTGCGCTCGCGCACGCGTCACCAGCAAGCAGACTCTGCAAGGGACTGCCAGCGCTGCGTGCTGTCTTGGAACGCCACACGCTGACCCAGCACACTCACTGGGGTGAAACCAGCACCGCTCAGGCTCTTGCGCCCTGCGGGGGCGCTGCGGCCCAGCTGCCTGGCCATCAGCGCCTGCGTCCAGCGCCATCATGTCCCCTTGCCGACAGCAAGCAGGCGCCAGACCAGGCGCTGTGGAGCGCTTTGCGCTGCGTTGGGCACCGAGCTGCGCTCATACTTTTCCCATCACTGGCATCACTGGCAATCACCCCTTTACGGCCCTTGCTTGCGACCCCCGGTCAGCGAGCGCTGCCCGCCAAGGCTCGGCGGATTGGACGCTGCAGGCAAGTTGAGAGCAGGGGGGCCGACGCCTGGTCACCCCGGCAGCATGCCTGCCTGCCAGCAAGATAGCTTGCTGGCGCCCGCACGGTAAGCAGGATGACCAAGCGCGCTGGCCTGCAACAGCTCACCTCTCACAGGCCAGCCGACAGCCAGCCCTCGCAGCCCCAGCAAGCTCGTGAGGCAACACGGCCAAGCCAAGGTTGTTTGAAGTGCCGCACCCCGCTCCGCAGCTGTCAATTGCTGTCCGGGCGGCTGGCGCTCAGGTCCCACTCGGTGCACGCGCGCTGACGAGAGACCACGGGAGCGCGCCTGGCTCACTGGCAGGGATGCCTCGCACAGGTGGGGGCGGGCGCTGGGCGCTGCAGCGGCGACTCCACGTGTGAGGCGGCGGCTGCGTGCGCGCAGCCTACGCGAGCAGGCGGCGATCGTCGTGGATTATGCCTCCGCATGCTAGCGAGTTAAGTCGAGAGGAGGGCCCACCAAATTAGGCCTGCACTGGGGTTGCACCAGAGTGCACAAGGTTCCACCTAAGCAGCCGATCCCGCGCAGAGGAGGCTGCTGGGCAGGGCGAGATGCGAGGCAGCCTGCATCGCAGCCTGGACCGGGGCAGAGGCAGGTTGCCGTAGATGAGTTCGCTGGGCCCGGCAAGCGTGCCGCTGAGCCTGGCGGCGTGCCCGTTCCCGGAAGCGAAGAAGATACTGATCAAGGCCGAGGTGTGCTGGCTCAAGAACACGGAGGTGGTCGAGCTCCTTACCAGGCATGTGGAGTACCTCCTGCCCGTGTCGCGGGAGCCGCCCAACCAGCCCCCAGGTGCGGCCTGCAGCTGCAGTCAGGCCGCAGCCCGGGCTGGCGGGCGGTATCTGCCGTGCCCCGACTTGCACCAGAGACCCATGGGGTGGGTGCACTCCAACGATCAGGTGGCACAGTCTACCTGTTCGACCGGCGCGCCGTGCGCTTCTTCCGCAAGGATGGCCACAACTGGCGCAAGAAGGCCGACGGCAAAACCGTGCGCGAGACGCACGAGAAGCTCAAGGCGCGCGCATGTGCCGTGCGTTGGCGCCGTCCGTCGACAGCGTGCTGCACGTCCCGGGCCTGAGCGCTTGTCCGCTCGCAGGTCGGCAACGCGGACATGCTCAACTGCTATTACGCGCATGCGGAGCAGGATGATGGCGCACAGGTGACCCCCGCGTCCCTGCGCTGTCGCAAGGGGTGCGCCGGTGCGGTTCGCGCCGCCGCCGCGGGGCTGCAGGCCCTGCCACCCCAAGCGCGAACGCGGCCCGCGTGCGCCGCCGTGAGCGCGCGTCGTCCAGCATGAAAAGCTGGGCCGGGGTGCTGGCCGCCGCAGCAGCGCTCACCGCAGACCCCCGCGCGTGCGCCGCTCGGACGTGCGCGCGACTCGGCCGCGCCGACCGCGGGTCAGAGCCGCGCCTCACGGCGGGCGCAGAGCATGCGGTGGTGCGGGCGCGCGCTCACGCGGCGCGGGCGCCGCGCAGGGCCCGCGCCTGCAGCGGCGCTGCTACTGGCTGCTGGAGAGCGAGGACGACATCGTGCTGGTGCACTACCTCAACGTCGACAAGTCCAAGGGGCGCCCCGAGGAGGCGCCGCCCGGCATCGAGCACGACCTCGTGCGCCGCCTGGGCACCACGGTCACGTCGGGCGTGGCCCCGGTGCGCCCCCGGCCAGCCGCCCGCTGTGCGGAGCTGTGCGGAGCCCCCTCCCCGCCACCCCAACAGCGCGCTGCCCACCCTCACAGCCGGCCTGTGCTTCCGCGGAGGCTGCTGCCCGCCAGCAAGCCCGCTCGCCCGCGCGATCCCCCTGTCAGGCCGTCAGGTCTGGGGCGCCCCGCGCGCGCCAGCCTCAGGCGCCCCCTGCTCGGCCGCAACGCAAGGCAGGGCGGCGCCTGACCCGCGGGCACGCCGCGCAGCTGGGCGCGCCGCCGCCGCCGCACCTGCTGCGCAGCATCGTGCCGCCGCCGCACGGCGCGGGCGACCCCTTCGTGCCGCTGCTGCCCACCATGTCCTTTGAGGCTTTCTTCGGCGGCGGCGCCAACGGGAACGGCGCGGGCGCGCGCGCGCCGGCCGCCGCGCCGGCGCCGGCGCCGGACGCGCTGCTGGCGGCGTGGGACGAGCTGGGCGTCAGCCGCAGCGGCAGCGGCTCGCGCGGCTCCAGCCGCGGCCTGGCCATGCTCGCGCAGGGGCTCGTGCCCTCGCTCGACTCGCTCGGCAGCGTCGGCGACTGGCAGGTGCGCGCGCGGGGCGGCCGGCGGGCGTGCACGGTTGCGCACGGCGGCGCGCGGGCGTGCACGGGTGCGCGTGGGGGGCGGGCCGGCCGCGGGGCTCTGTTGCAGGATTGCAGGGTATGCGCGCAGCTCCGCACTGCTGCGGCCTTGGGGGCGTGCCTGCGCCTCAGCCCAGTGCGCCAGCCACTTGCAGCCGCAAGCCGCTCGCGCAACCTGGCAGCGCACGGCCGCGCTGGATGCTGACGCGGGGGCGCCGGGCGCTCCGCAGGCGCTGCTGGGTGCCGACACGCTGCGCGCGATGATGCCGAGCCTGGACAGCAGCGTAACTGGGGCGCCGGCCGAGGCCGGGGGCGGCGGCGGCGGCGGCGGCGGCGGCGGCGGCGACGCGGGCGCCTGGGCGCTCGGCGGCGATGCGGACGCCATGCGCACGCCCAGCCTTGAGGCGCGGCAGGTGCGGCGCTGCGCTCGCTGCGCCGCGGCGCCTGCACGCCCGCATCGCCCCTGCCGCCATGAGTGGCTCCCGCAGGCGCTTACGCTGGCGCGTCAAGCGGCGTCGGCATGCCGCGCCGCGCTTTCCCGCTCGTTTGGTGTGGGCTCTTGCGTCCGCCGCATCCGGTGACAGTTTTGGTCGGGCAGCCGGGTGTCGCGCGGCGGCAAGGAGCAGGGCGGCGCCGCACGCGCCAGACCGTGTGCTCCGCAGCATGCCTGAGAGCCCGTGGCTGCACCGCGCGCAGGCGGCCGCGGCTTCGGCGCAGCTGCGCGCGGCAGCGGCGGCGCAGGCGGCGGCGGCGGCGCAGGCGGCGGCGGCAGCGCAGGCGGCGGCCGCCGCGCACGCGCAGGCGATGCACGGCGTGTATGGTCTGCGCGGCGCGCCCGCGCCCGGCCACGCGCCCGGCCACGAGCTGTTGCGGGGCGGGCTGGACTGGCGCCCGCCGCACGCGCACCGGGCGGTCGGCGGGCCGCACGCCGCACACGGTGGCGGCGGCGCGGGCGGGCCTGCGCAGGGGCATGGCGCGGGCGCGTATGCGGGCGCGGGCGCGAGTGCGTACGGGGGTGCAGGCGCGGGCGCGGGCACCACGCCATTGGCGCACCTGCTCGCGCTGCAGCAGCGGCTGCTGCTGCAGGGCGCGCTGCCGGGTGGCGTGGCGCTGCCGCAGCCGCCACCGCCGCTGCCAGGCGCGCCGGCCTCGCAGGCCGCCGCGGCGCAGGCGGCGCTGTCGGCCGGGCTGTCAGCCAGGCTGCTGCAGCCGCACTACGGCGGCCTGGCCGGCGGGCCGCTCTCGCCCAGCCCGCCGCCGCCGCCGCCGCCGCCCGCCGCGAGCGCGCCCGGCCAGGCCGAGTGGGCGCATGCGTTCCGGCTACAGCAGGCGGCCGCGCGCGCGGCGCTGACGCGCAGCAGCGCCTGGGCCGCCGGCGCGCCGGGCGGCGACGGCCGGCCGGGCGCGCAGCGCCCGACGTCGCCCGCCGCCTCGGGCGGCTCCGGCGCCAGCGCGAGCGCGAGCCGCGGCGGCTCCGCCGCGGCGGGCGGCCTGAGCCGCGGCTCGCCCACAACGTCCGGCGGCGGCGGCAGCGCGGCGGCCGAGGCGCTCGCCGTGCTGGCCGACATGACGCCCGGGCCGGGCGGCGCCCTGGCGCGCAACCCTGACCCCGGCCGCGCCCTGCGCCATAGCAACTCGGGCGACCGCCGCGAGGTGGCGCCGCGCGATGCCATACGCGCGGCGCTCGCCACGCCGCCGCCGGCCGCGCCGGCCGCGCCGGCGGCCGCGCCGGCGGCCGCGCAGCGGCTCGCGGCGCAGCTGCCCCTGCACGAGGCCGCGCCACCGCTGCCGCCGGAGCCCGGCGCGGCCGCGCCGGCGCTGGCGGCCGCCGCGCGAGCGCATGCGGGGCACCTGCAGGCGGCCGGCCCGGAGCGCCTGCGGGCCGCGGCGCAGGCGCCCGCCGGCGACGGCTCGCCCGGCCCGGCGCGCGTAAAAAGCGAGGGCGGCCAGGCGTGCGTCGGCGCGGTCGATGCGATGCAGATCGTCGCGGCGCGTGCCAGCGCCCTCGCGCATGCTTGGACAGGCGGCTGCAGACTTTGGTCCATTGCGTCATGGGGCACATGCTGTTGGGTGCTTGCTCTGGTGCGCGTGCGCCGAGGACGGGTCCTGCGAGTCTGGCGCTTGTTACCAAGCAGAGAGGGGAGCTGCGGCGCGGCGGGTTGTCACAGTAAGCCCTCGCGTGCGTCCGAGTGCATGGCGGGGAGCGCTGCAGGCGCCGGGGCGAGGAGGCGGGCCCGGCGACGCGGCGCCGCTTGGGGCGCGTGTGTGGCGCGGGGCCGCGGGCTTCAAGACGTCGCAGGTGTGCCGCCACCCCATCATGCAGGCAGCGTGCAGACAAGGCGGCTCTGCCGCCGGCGGAGAGCAGGGGCGGTGGCCGCGGAGTGCTGCTGGGTTTGGGGCATGTCTGGCTCGGCCTGCAGGCTGGTCCTGTGCCGGGTGTCAGGCGCAGGCCCGGGGCTGTTTGGGGGGCGGCCGCTAGCGCCGCGCGGGCGCCAGGGCGAGCGCGCGCTGGCCGGCGCGCACGCTCGCCAACTAGCTCCCTTCACTCGCCAGCCGGCTCCTTTCGGCGCGGCGCCTCCGTGCACACCGGCACAGCGCGGCCGCCGCGCTGGGCCGCGCGGCATGGGATCGAGCAATCGAGCACTTATTTCACTATGCACTGCCAGGCCAACGTGAAGTACTCACAGCCTGCGCCCCTAACCCTAATCCTATCCGCAGATGCTGGCGCTGGAGGCCGCGCTGGCGGGCCTGGACCGGCAGGTCATGGAGCAGCTGATGACGCGCCAGGCGGGCGACGCGGGCGCCGCGCAGCCCGCGCTGGACGAGAAGGCGCGCCACGCGCGCAGCACGCGCCGCGCTGCCCATGCGCACCTACTTGTCGCGCCCGGAGGCGTTGCCATGTGCGCGGGGCTCGGCCGCTGGTGGCGGCGTAAGCGGGCGGTGCTTGCGCGCTGCGGGGGCATCAGAGCGCGTCCGGAGCGCTGGGCGCTTGAAGGCCACAAACTCAGGCGATCGCTCGGGCATGCCCGGTGTGGTAAGCTAGGGTATCAAGGGTTTGCTGACGGCTGCGTGACCACGCGCCGCCGCGACGCAGGTGCGGCAGCTGGAGGACGACCTGACGCGCGTGGAGGCGGGCGCGCAGCACCTGGAGAATGCATCCGAATCCGACCAGGCGAGCCTAGGGTCTGAGGCTAGGTTTAGGGCATCCTGCACAGTCTGTGCCTGGCCGGCGCGCAAACCACGGTGTCTCACCGTCGATACTTTCTAAAGTTGTGTATATGGAAATTGGGCATTAGAATGCATTTTTTCCTCTTACATGCCCTGTAACGCACGGCCCGCTGCTCAGCGCTCGTGGCGGGGCTGGGACGCGCTCCGCGGAGCCTCAGGAGTCACCGCCTGGAGCGCGCGGCGAGCAAGCATGGCCGCGCGCACGGCTGTCTTGGCGCTTCTGCACGCATGCCAGCTGAAGCTGCTGGCCGCGCGCGGCAGGGCGCCCAGTCCGCGGCCGAGCACGGGTTCAGCGACGGGGACAACATTGGGTCGCCGCCCGCGCTGGCAGGTAGCTGCGCTCCCGTGCCCCCTCTGCTGTGTGGGCGCGGCGCCTGTTCGTGCATCAGCAGCCGCCTGCGTTGATCACGTTGCGAGCAGGGTCTCAGGGTGCAAAGAGCGCGCCTGCAGCAATATCATAGGTGTGCATGCGCCGCATTGAAGCAATGTAGCTCTGCTTTGTGAACCCAGCAGGCTGACAGTGAAGGTCTACCTGGGCACGCAATGGCGTGCCGCCCTGCCGAATCCGGACTAGGAGTGGGGACGCAGAGGCGAAACTGCCTTGGCAACGCAGCCGCGCGGCGCGCAGGCGCGGAGCCGGGCATGGCAGCGTTCGAGGTGCTCGATTTCTGGCCGGACTGGGACGCGGCGGCCGGCGGCGCTGCCGTGACGGTCACCTGGAGCGCCGCGGGCAGCACCGCCGCGCCGCCCGGGCCGCCCTGCGTGATGTTTGGCGACGCGCTGGCGCGCCCCTTCTCACAACCGTCTGCCGCCCCTGTCTTGCCAGCGTGCCGCATGCCGCATGGCAGGCACCCGCCCTGGCATCGTGCCGCAGCGTGCCGTGCCGCTTTGTGCTGCCGGACGCGCTGCGAAGCTCTGAGCGGCTGCGCCCAGCGGCAGAGCGGGCGATGCGCGCCGCCGCAGCAACTCAGCTTCGCCCTCTCGACATGGTTGAAAACTCGAGTGTCTCCCGCCGCCCGCGCAGGTGCCCACCGAGGTGCTGCGCCCGGGCGTGCTGCGCTGCGCGGCGCCGCCGCACGCGCCGGGCGCCGTGCGGCTGTGCCTGGCGCTGGACGGCGACGCGCGCCCGCGCAGCAACGCGCTGCCCTTCCGCTTCCGCGCGCCCGCCGCAGCGGCCGCGAACGCCGACGCGTGCGCCTCCCGCCTCCCGCTCCCGCCTCCTGCCCCCCCCACGCGCAGGCCAATGCGCATGGCGCTCTTGCGCTTGCAGCGCCCTCGTCGCATTGGGTGCTGTAATACACCCCGCCACCGACCGCCCGCAGTCAGCCCAGCGCAGCTGCACCGCGTGCTTGCCACGCTCCGCTAGAGTGCGCATGCACGCCCTCTGGCAGCTGTCGACCGAGAATGCGCAGCGGGCATCGGCCTGCCAGCCTCGACGGGCGCAGCGCTGTCACATTTGTCACGTCTCGGTAGAGAAAGAAACCATGGAAATCTTATATAAAAATTTGGCCTCGTCTGCGGCAGGGCGGGCTCGCTGGCGCTGCCGGTGCGCGACCTGGCGGCCGGCATGGAGGAGCTGCTGGGCGCGGGCGCCGTGTCGGGCGGCGGCAACGGCGGCGCCGCGCCCGCGCCAGAGGCCGCGTCGCGGCAGCTCGCGCTCGCCGAGTCGGAGGCAGGCGCCCCGCCCTCGCCCGTGGTCCCCGGCAGCTGTCACATTACAAGCTCTCGCCATGCTCCTCACAAGCAGCGACGTGCGCTGCAGGTTTGGTGATCGGCTCATCACCAGGTCAAGGCAAGCCGCGGCCCGCCCGGACAGACCGCGGCCCTAACCCTAGGCCTGTGTCGGGCCCGGCAGGCGGAGGAGCGCGTGCAGAGCATGCTGAAGAAGTGCATCGCGGAGTACTCGGCGGAGCGGCGGCGGCACGAGGCCGGCGGCGCCGCGCCGCCGGGCGCGCCGAGCGGCCGGGGCCGCGCGCTGCTCGGCGCGCGCGGCGGCAGCGTGGGCGCCGCGCTGCTGCACCTGGCGGCCGGCCTCGGCTACGGCTGGGCGGTGGGCGCGCTGCTGACGGCCGGCGCGCGTCCGGACATGCGGGTGCGCGCGCTGTTATGGCCAGGGTTTTCAGGGTGCTGCGCGGCGCAGGTGCAGGCGCAGCTTGCGGGCCGGCCTGGTCATGGCTGGCGCAAGGCTGGGCACGGCTTGCGCGCGTCCCAGGGTACAGCGTTGCTGCTGGGGTGCGGAGCGGGCAGAGGCTGTCCGCAGACGGCCGGCGCACCCGTGCGTGGACACCCCTGCCCCTAGTCACCGCCACTCCGCCTACGCAGGACACGCAGGGCCGTACGCCGCTGCACTGGGCGGCGGCGCGGGGGCACGAGGAGACGGTGGGCGTGCTGCTCGCGCGCGGCGCGCCGCCGGCGCTGTCCGGCGGCGCGCCGCCGGCGGGCGCCGCCACGCCCGCGGGCGCGGCCGCCGGCGCCGGCCACGCTGGCATTGCCGCCTTCCTCTCCGAGGCGGCCATTCTGCAGTGCCAGGCCGCGTGCTGCGCGCGCGGCCGGCGCGGGGACGCGGCGCCGGGGGCCGACGCGGACGCGATGGGCCCCTGCCTGCTGTCCAAAAACCTGGCGGTGCGCAGAGGGTCCCATTAAGCCCTCTTAGGTACCTACTGCCTCTGGCTTGCTGTTTCACACGTTGCATGCATGTGCGATGCTGCTGCCTCCTGTTGAAGGGCGGTCCGGTATGCTCTGACCAGACACGTAAGGTATGATACCCTACCCCACCCTACCTAAAAACCCAAAAAATGGTTGCATTGCTGTCTGTTTGGGGGGTGAGCAAGGGCGGTGATGCGGCGCGGCAGATCCGCAAGCGGCAGCGCAGCCTGCGCGCGGCCGCGCTCGGGCCCGGGCGCATGCGGCGCGCGCTGTCGACCGGCCACAGCGAGCTGACCGACGAGGCGCTGGGCCTGGCGCCGCTGCCGGGGCGGGACGCCGGGGACGGCCTGCAGGCGGAGCCTCCGCTGGACGAGCTGCGCGCCAGCCTGGCGCTGGGCGCCGCGGACGGCGGCGGCGCCGCGGACGGCTGGCTGCTGCGGGGCAGCGGCGAGCTCGCGCTGGGGCCTGTGTCGGAGGACAGCGCAGGCGCGGGGCCTGGCGCCTACTCTGCATGGGCACAGCAGGTTGTCCTGTGTGCTGGTTCGCGGCCGGGGGCGGCCTGCTGCGCGGCCTGCGTACGCCCGCAGGCATGAGGCCTGCCGCGCTGCGCAGGCGAGCCGTCGGCGCGGGAGGTGGTGGCGCGCGCGCGCGCGGCCGCGGAGCGCATCGGCGGCGCGCAGGCGAAGTTGGCGCGGCGGCGCGCGACGCGCGAGGAGCGGCGCGAGCGCATCGCCACGCGGTGCGCCGACCGCCGCGCGCAGGACAGGGCAGGGTGCCATGTCATTTATTGGAAGGCCCAGGCCCCCGGCGCGCGAGCGTGCCCTCTCAGCGACGCACGCAAGCGCGTGAGCGCCCGGCGACGGTGCGTGAGTGGGCATGCGAGGGACGCTCAGCGTGCGCGCAAACGGGCGCGGCAGCTGTGCTGCCCCCCGCGCACACTGTGTGCCCCGTCTCTGCCGCGTGCGTGCATGCGAGGGGCGCGACGCCCCCGATCCTCGGGCGGTGCCAGATCAGGCCGCTCTTCGCCGCCGCCTGCTACGCCGCAAAACCCAGGGCCCCCGTACGCAGGGCCGCAGAGGCGCTGGCGCGCATGGCGGACAGCAGCCGCACCTGGCAGGACGTGCGCGGGATCGCGGAGCGCGAGATGCGTGCCGCCGGCGCCGGGCCGGACGCACCGCTGGGCCGCTTCCTCGCGCTCGGCGAGCGCATCGTGCGCCTGAACGCGCTGCTGCAGTGCGCGCCCGGGATCCCGCCACGCGCGCCCGCCGCGGCGCGGGCCCTGCTGGTCGCACGGGGCGGAGGCGCTGGCAGGGCAGCGGGGGCAAGGTGCGGCGTGTGCACCTGGGGTGCTTTTCCTTTGGTGCTTGGGCTCAAGCTCACGTGCTCGGGTCATGGGGACGAGGGGCCTGCACTGATCTGCGCCGAGCAACGAGGCCGCGCCATTCTGTGTGCAGGCTGGAGGACCGCTGCCATCAGCCGCGATCGGCAACCTGGAGCTGAGCCGCTGTGCGGGGCGCAGGCACTCGCTGCGGACGTCCGCGTGCGCGCTGGCCTCGCAGCGCAGCGCGGGCAGCGGCGCGCCCGCGGCCGAGCGCGTTGGCGCGCCCGCGCCGCCGCCCGCGCCGGCGCCGCGCGCGGGCGCCGGCTACGGGTCCGACTCCGAGATGGGCGGCGCAGGCGGGCAGGGCGTGACGCAGCGCAACCGCTCGCTGCGCCACCTGCGCGACTCACGCCGCAAGAGCAGCAGCCTGTGCGGCCCTTTGGCACCCCCGTGCGCGGCGGCCGCATGCGCTCGCCCTCTGTAGTGAGTGTAAGTTTTATTGCAAACGTACAGCACACGGTCTGCAAGAGACCCTGCCCTACCCTACTTCAGACCGGCTGGCGCGCGCTTGGCGCGTAGGCGCAGCGTGGAGCCGCTGTCCGACGCGGAGCTGCGCGCGTTCCTGGCGGACAAGGCCGGGCCGCTGCCCATGCCGGACGTGCTCGTAGCGGACTCGCCGCGCGGCCCAGCGCCGTCGCCGCCGCCCGCCGCGGCAGGCCGCGATGCCGGCGGCGGCGCGCCGGCCAGCGCGTTCGCCGCCGCGCGCGGCCGCGCGGACGCGCCCTGGGCGAGCAGCCCGAGCGACGGCTCTGGCGGCGGCGACAGCGGCGGCGGCGGCGGCGGCGGCCGCGGCGGCCTGGCCGATGGCGACGCGGTCATGACTGTGCTGGATGCGCCCATCGGCGTGTCGCTGCCGGACTGTGATCTGGTGGACCTGCGCGCGTTCATCCAGTCGGGCCTGCCGTCGCTGGGCAGCTCCGGGGGCGCGCACGCGCTGGCGGCATCCAGGCTCGCGCCGCGGCTGCCGCCGACGCCCGCGCCGTCTGGGAACCTGGACCAGCTGCTGGGCCCAGCCGGGGTTCCGGGAAACCCGGGGGTTCCGGGGGGGCCCGGCGGCAGCGGCAGAGGGGCGCCCGCGGGCCCGTCGCCGCTGGGCGGCGCGCCCGCGCACCTCTCGGGCGCCGGCCGCGAGGGCCTCCGGGGCCCGGGCGCGGCGGGGCCGCCGCCGGGCAGGCCCGGGCCGGGCGGCGCGCGGCAGGCCTTGGGCGAGCTCAAGACGTCTGGGAGCGCCGCGTCGGGGCTAACGGCGGCCGCGGCGAGCATGCTGGCGGTGCCGCGGCCGCCGGGCTCCCCGGAGCATGCGCCCGTAATGGACGGCACTGCGCTGCGGCAGGCGCGCGAGCCCCGGCCGCCTGCGTCCGGCACAGCATCCTTCAGCGTCCTTGTATTCGGTAGTGTCTCTGTGTGGTGGGCGCTGGTGGCGGTAGGCAGCAAAGTTGAGACAAAGCCACCGACCGTATGAGCGCAAGCAGGGTGGGTCATGAGCCGCGGCAGCCAGACACGCCAGCGCGGCAGCCGCACTGCCGTGCGGCACGCGCCCAGGATTGCATGCTGTCGCTCTGCTGCGGCAGAAAGCGCCTGGCAACTACAGCAGCAGCACCGCAGCCGATGAGGGTCAGTCACCCCCCGTGAACCCTGCCCTGCCCCATTTCGCACAGGCGCTCGAGTACGTGGAGGCGCTCCTACAGCGGCCGGACGCGCACGCACAATACCTGCGCTGCCGCGCGGCGGCCGCGCGCGCGCGCACGCGCGATGCGCACGGCAGCGCTGCCGGGCAGCCGCCCGGGCAGAAGGCCGCGCGGCTGATGGCCGGTGCGGCGGCGGCGCCGCCCGGCGGCGCTGCCCCATGCGACGCCGAGCTGGCGCCCGGGGCCGCGCCCGTGCCGCTTGAGCTGGCCTGGCGCTGAACAGCGGCGCTGAACCTGCAAAGGGTATCTTTGGAGGGTCCACCTCTCCTGCTGCCGGGGTGCAGGCGCCTCTCAGCGTGGCGGGCGTGTGCAGGGCGTCTGGAAGCGCGCCCACTAAGCTGAACATCCAGCTGGCCTAACCTAGCGCTCTGAGCTGCGCCGCCCTGGTCCTGGCCCGTCTGGCGCAATAAGCTGTTCCTGGACTGGCGTGCTTAGCCCTACCCCTGCGCCCAGCTTACGAGACAGACATGGGACAGACATGAGGCGCTGCAGCGGATCGCCAGTGTGTCGTTCCATCCAATTTGGTCCCAGCTGGACCGGCGTGCGCCTGCACTGGCGGCGCTGCAGAGGCTGCTCTGCATTTTTGCGACTGCCCCGCACTCTGGCAGGCCATGGGTCCAGAGCTGGGCGCTTTGGCGCCCCTGCAGGGACCTCAGGGCTGTGATGCTTTGCTCGCACTCCTGTGGATGTCGTGCTGTACGATAGAGGATGGCCTACCCGGCACGGGACGAGCATGTTTTGATGACACTGCATTACGTCCTGCCGCGTGGGGGCCTGCACCGCATGGGAGCTGTGCGTGTGTGGTGTACGGTCGGGCTCTGCATCACCAGGCTGTTTTATCAGTCAGGCGGCTTGCTGGGCCGCGCCAGAACGCCGCACGCAAAGGTCGTGAGGCGCACAGCACGTGCCGTGTGTAGCCTGCGCTGTGGTGGACGCCTGTCCAGCATCGCGCGCGACTGCGGTCCCTACTTCACACTTCTGCCCTGCCGCGCTCCTGCGAGGGCTTCCGCACACCATAGACCCTGTGTGCGCATGCGCTTGTCTGCCACCCGACCCCTACTTCATGGTACGTTGGGGTGGCCGCGTGAGACAGTCTGAGTAGGCCGGCGGGCCTTGGGTCGGCACGCATGGCACTCGTTTTGGCAGTCGGGCATGCTCCCGGGCGCAAGGGTTTTGGTGTAAGTGTTGGGTGTGGTGATCGGACCTCAGGCAGGCAGGGCCAGTGTGAGTCCTGCCTGCCTGCCTGCCCTGGACATTAATTATTCCATGCAATAAGTGTGCGTTGTGGCTGTCGCTATCCTTGCAGATGTGAGTTCCCTTAGAGTCAACACACACAGGACCTGGTGCAAAATAAGGGTGGAGTGCGCTGTCCAAGTTACACGTAGTAAATGTACATGTGCCAGCTGCTGCGGCGCAGGATGCGGCACGTCAGCCTCCCACAGCGCGGACAGCGCATGCGTTGATGGCCCATCGCGCTGCGCGTGGCTCGGGACGAGCTGTGTCAGCGCGCGCCGGCTGCGCCGCCCAACCCGCAGTGCAGCCTGCAGCAGAGCGCGGCAGCCAGCCTGTGCTTGTGTCATTGCACAGTTCGTGCGGCGCCGCAGGCCCCGCACGGCTCCGCTGCCGTGGTGCGGGTGTGCACCTCCGCGCCCTCGCTCTTCGCACCAGGCGCCTTATGCAATCACTTTCGGAGCGGCCAGTGCAACCTGACAGATCACAGTCAATCTGGACCGTGCCCGCAGGTCAGGCACCGTTGCTGGTGAACAGCAGCGGGTGCCTCTGCTGCCCGGTGCATGTCTTGCAGGTGCCCGCCGCTGCATGATCCCTTCCAACACCAGGGCTCCCCGTTGCAGCTCACACATGCCGCATGACGAAGCAACAGCTCACGCATGCCGCATGGGAAGCAGTGGCCATGCGACATATATACAGGGTAGGATAGGTATGATACCCTATCATACCCTATCATACCCTACCCTACCCTACACCATATGGGAAGCAGTGGCCATGCGGCACCGCAACGGCGCTGCTGCCCGCCACAAAGGGCACCGGCGTCAGCACCGCAGGTGCGTGCACTCCGAGGCACACTCGTGCGGCACCCTGCGACCCCTGCGACACCCCTCGGCGGCCGGCCGCACAAGCGGCGGCGCCCAGGGTGCCAAGGGCCGCCCACTGTGGGCTCGCTGTGCGCATGCTCCGCACGCCAGCTGCCCACGTAGCCGGCGGCCGCCGCCCGGCCGGGCACGTGCGCGGGCGCGCCGCGCTGGCGCTGAGCTGCCTAGCTGCGCGCCTCCTCGGCGTGCTGGCCGCCCATTAGCGCCAGGCACTCGCGCCACAGCGGCGTCGGCAGCTGGATGCACTGCCGCAGCACGACCGCGCGCGAGCTCGCGCCCGTGTACCTGCGCCGCCCGCCCGGTCTGCGCCCTGGGAGGCGGCCTCTTTGCCGGACCGGCTACCTTCTCAGGTTCCCTGATCCCGAACCCTAATTCCTCCCTGGCACGACACGGCCTCCAGAAGAGCACAGCTGGCTGCCGCTCATGGCCGTGCGCGTGCGCCGCACTCCCGCAGCGGCCTCCCCAGGGTCGGCCGCACAAGCCGCGGACGTCAGGAGTCGTGTACAGACCTGGCAGTGAACTTGAAATCCAACGCGCCAAGCCGGGACCACAGCTAGAGCGCTGCCACTTCCTCGCCTGGCGAGCCCTGGTCTCCACGCCAACACGCGATAGCAAAGCATCGCAGCAGATACGGAATAGCAGGCATGGAGCGCGGGCGCCGCGCGGGCCGCGCGCCAGGCGCCCTGGTCGATCTCCTGGTCGAGCGCGCCGGGGCCCCAGCGCAGCGCGCTCAGGAAGAAGCGGAAGTGCACCGCCGGCCGCAGGCTGCCCTCCAGCACCGCGCGCGCGGCCGCCACCTCGCCTGTGCG
>JAABUU010000751.1_pt1 | contig 66874 bp, 90 predicted proteins | sample 5559301 | NCBI WGS metagenome assembly JAABUU01 (sample SAMN10711884, study PRJNA513360) | rock metagenome | isolation source: Antarctica rocks | place: Antarctica: Victoria Land, Richard Nunatak white
GCCCTGCGCGCCGCTGGCATGCCGGCCCAGGTGCCCCCGCTGGTGGCGCACCTGGCGGTGCTGCACTGCGCTGCCGGCGGCGGCGCGGCAGCCCCGCAGGCGGCGCCGCCGCCGCAGCAGGCGGCGCCGCCGCAGCAGCATGGGCCGAAGCTGCCTCGCCGCGCTCCTCGCCTCCGCCGGCCAAGCGCAGTGAAGGTGCCCCTGCTCCTCCATGAGGAAGTGGGTATAGGGAGGTGCTGGGCGAACAGACCTTGTACGCATTCAAGACGCCACAGGCAGCTGCGCTGCAGATGATCCTTGCACTGGCTCTGTTCGGACCTGACTGCAGAAGCTGACCTTCTGGGGCGGCTCTGTACGCGCAGGCGCCCGAGACGCTGTCCAAGCCGGCCGTGCGCACGCGGCCGTCGTCCGCGCCGGTGGTCCGCGTGGACGTGCGCGCCGGCGCGCGGCCCGTGGGCGGCTTCAAGCTGGCGGTGCGGCCCGACAGCCGCCCCATGCTCCTCCAGCCTGCATGACCGGCCCAGAGTGCTCTTAGCGGAGATTTATGTGGGCTGCGCATGTAGCTCCGTGGGGGCTGCGCAGCTGCAGCACCCAGGCACTGCGCTGCCTGTGGCACCGTCTGATTATGCGTCGTCCAGGGTGCGGCCATCGCGCCGCCGCAGTCGCCGAACCCGCCCCTGCCGCTGGCCGCGCGCGCCGGCAACAAGGACGAGACGCCGCCGCCTGCGCCGCTGGCACAGGCGCCGGCGGTGTGCGTGACGCCGGGGCGCGACGCGGCCACCCAGACGCCGGCGGACGCCACAGCAACGAGCCCGCCCGCGACGGCCGCGGTGGACGGCGCGCCGCCGCTGCTGACGAGCGGCGACGGTCCGAGCAAGGGCGTGCGGCCGTCGCTGGCGGCTGGCGACAAGTACACTGGCGCGCCCCGCTGCGGCCTCTCAGTGACCCGCTGCCAGCAACACGCGCAGGGGCCTTTCAGTTTCTGCTGTTGTCAACGCCCACGCTGCCACCGAACGTGCGTTCCTCTGCGTCTGCTTTCCGGTTGGCACACCAGGTGTATCGACGGTAAACCTGCCTTTCACCAAGCAAGGACTCCGCCCCAGACATTATGTGGACAGAGCAGCACGTCACTGGCTGCCAGCCTGTGGCAGCAAGTCCGCGCGCCTGCCCTGCCCTAGGTTGCATCAGTCTGAAGCTGTGCGGCGTCGCGGACAGGCGTGCGCACGCTGGTGGGCATCTTCATGCTGTGCTGCGTGGGCGCGGCAAGCCTGGACGGCGAGGCTGCGGCCGTCGCGCGCGCACTGCTGGGCGGGGCCGCCACACTGGCGGCCGCGGCGATCACCGTTGCCAATGTCTGCTGGACCATTATTTCTTACACCTGCTTTATTGTGTTTGCCCTTATCATGACCTGCATTGTGAAGATCGCAATGGCGGTGGTGTATGCCTGATTGCCCAGTGTGCAAGTGTGTGCAGGACTGCAGCGCAATCAGCGCTACCATATGTAAGCTGTTACAGCTGTTCTTGGTAACATGCACGAGGTGCCCTGCGCGGTGGCTCAGGCACTTCACGCAGCAACATGCATGCTGTTCGCACCACGCCTGTGCCAGAGCACTTCACTTTAGTATTGACGCCATGCATCAACCATAACACTTTCATTGCCGCAGCTCTGATTGCTGTCAAGTGCCTTCATGTGCCGCACTGGCCGCTGCAGCAGCGCATGATCTGCCACAGCTAGAAAAGGTAACAGACGTGTAGGTGTAGGGTGTCTTCGAAAGTGCTTTCCCGATCGAAGAAGTACACCTTCATTACTGCGATTCAACAGGGACACAAGTACACCATCGCCCATCATGTTGCCCCCGTTCGTGTACCCGTTCTGGGGAATACTGTATTTGATTAAGCGCCCAGACATGCTCCTTCAGGTCCTTGGTGCGCTGCCTCGCTCTGCCGCAGCTGGTCAGCACGCTCCAGTATATCGTTACTTGCTTGCCCAAGCTTGCAGCGCTTCAAGCTGCTGCCGGCTGGCTAACAGTGCATGCCTTTGGGCGCGGCGTCCGCGCAGGCCTGTCAGTGCTGGAGATTGTAGTGCCCGTGTACTGGTTCTCCGACAGCCTCGTGAACCAGCACCACAACCAGGCAAGGCCCGGCGGCTCGCTCCTGCCTGCAGCCCCACCCGCAGCCGAGCTGGCGTCAGGCGCGCACGCTGGCGCAGGTGTTTGACGACGTGTTCCGCAGCCAGTACGGCAGCGGCCCGGTGCGGCAGCTGAACGCGGAGCAGCGCGCGCGGCTGGCAGTCAAGGTGCAGGAGCGGGAGGCGGTGAAGCGGGAGCGCGCAAATCGCGTCCCCATTACCCAGGCGTATCAGGCACGCATTGTGCCGGTCGCCGTTCAAGTGGTCAGACCTACAAGGTCTCTACACACTGAGCTGCTTTCCACGCGTGCAGAATGACCAGGTGCACGCCGTCGTGCGGACGCTCATGTTCGTGTTTGGCCCTCCGCGGCCCAACGCGCCAATAGTTCAGGTGCGCCTTTTGTGAGTGTTGCTTGTTGCGGCCTCTGTCCTTGCTTGGCACCCGCTGCTCCTCGGCCACGCTGACGGCCGGCGCGGTGGGCCGCGCAGCGCGTTGTCAAGCGCATCATCCAGGTGCGTGCGCGCGCGGTGCCAGGCTGTGTAAAACGCTCGCCAGTGCTGGCGCGCGCAAATGCACGGCTTTACGCCACTCGAGCACCCTCGCTCACAGCGCCCTGCCGCGCTCGCAGGCGCCCGTGAAGGTGCTCTTCCCGCTGGCGCCCAAGCTGCTGGCGGCGACCACGGCGGGCGCGAGCGCGCCCGCGCTGGCAGCGGCCGCGCTGTCGCCCTGGCTCGCGCGGAAGGGGGTCCGGGGCGCCGCCGAGATCGACGCGCTGTCCGCTGTGAATCGGTGCGGTCGCGCCCGTCCCAGTAGCACCTCACCCCGAGCTTCTTAGCTTGGCGGGGCTCGAGGTGCCGAGCCGCCCGCGTGTGCACGCGCAGGGCGTCGATGCTCGGCTTTGGCGGCGTGGCGTTCGGGCTGGGGCTCGTGCCGCTGCTGTCCTGGGTGCTGGGCTTCACCAACAGCGTGGGCGCGGCCATCTTCGCGGCCGACCTGGAGAGGGAAAACGTTCCGCTCATATGAGATGCGAGGCTGAGGGGGCGAGATGCTTTCATTCATTCAGGCAGCGGGCGAGGTCCCTTAAGTTGTGCTCATACAGCTGAGAGGAATATGACGCTGTAATTGAGAGTATGCAGGGCCGTCCGGATGTCAAGTCTTGCACATGTCTGCCTGTGTCACCGCGCCACTGGCAGGACGTAGGCTGGCACATGGCGCGCCCCACGACAGGCTGAAGGAAGAAACTAGAGCCATGCTGCAGTGGCCATGCAGGCTAGTGAGGAACTAAACAACACGCAACCCAGCAATACATGGGCATCCTTATGGCAAAACGTCGGTGCACAAGCACAGCACAGGGACATGCAGAGCGCGCGCGCGTCAGACGGCCAGCGGCCCCAGCCTCTGGGCCAGCGAGTCGATGCGCTTGCGCAGCGCGTCCGCGTCGCACAGGCACCCGCAGGTGTCCTGCAGCGGCGCGAGCACCTGGGGCAGGGCCCCGTCCGCCAGCGCGGCCACCTGCTCGATGGCCTCGTGCACCGCGGCGCCTGCGCCCCAGCGCGCGCGTAGTGAGCACTGGCTGGGCTGCGCATGATCCCGGTGCGCCACACTCTCACCTAACGCCCAGCAGAGGCGGGCCAACAGAGACTTGTACACACAGCTCCCCTTGGACAGGCGGTGCGGTGCTGGGCAGCGCTGGCAAAGTGCCATGGACAGGGCTCCTGAGGTGGGGGCGGGGAACGCGGCGGCGCACTCAGCGCGGGCGGCAGCGCGCCGCTTGCGTCGACGCGGCGCTCGAACGCGGCGGCGAGCGCGGCGGCGTAGGCGCCCACCAGGTCGCTGACTGCCTGACGCACCGCGCTCGCCATGCCCGGCCCGGCGAACGGCGCCAGGATGCGCACGATTGCCTGCGAGGCGCGGCTCGCCAGCTCGGCGCGGTCCTCTGTGTGTATAGGAGGGTAGCGGTGGGGTTAGGGCAGGGCCTATGCCCAGATCCTGCTCCTAGCTGCGCGTAAGCTCTAACGCAGTAGGCGAGCCCGCGCGCGGCGTGCTGTGATGCGGGGGGCGCCCACCTGCACCTCGGCGACGAGCAGCCGGCTCGCCTGGGGCGGCTGCGCGGCGCCCGGGCCGCCGCCGGGCGCGCCGCCGCCCGCGGCCGCCAGCGCCTTCACATCGTCCGCCGCCGCCGTGTCAACGTCCTCCATAACGCGCCGCAGGCGGCGCTGCAGCACCTGCACCAGCGCGCAAGGGCTGTGCGCGCTGCGCTGCCGGCAGAAGCCTGAGGGCCATCAGAGGGTCATGCAGGCCATCCAGGCGAATTTCACTCGTCATGGGCCTATAAAAGCTACCAGCTCGCGCCGAGCAGAGGAATTCAGCAGGGCACTCGGGTGCGGAGGCGACGAGCAGGGAGCCGCTGCGCGCCTGTTCGCAGGCCGGCCACAAGTCGCGCATGAGCCGCGGCGCCAGCGTGAGCCCGTGCGAGGCCTCCAGCGCGCGGCAGTGCACCAGCGCCAGCAGGCAGCAGGCGGCCGTCGCGGCGAGGCCCGCGGGCGCCGCGAAGGGCGCCAGCGCGTGCCGCTTCAGCAGCAGCGCGAAGCGTTCCGTCTCCTGCGGCGCGGCGCGCCCGGTGGGGCCGTGCTCGCGCGGGCGCGCTCGCGCTGCCCGCACGTTTAATCTTGGGGCGCAGGTCGTTGCGCCGAACCATGCAGGGGTCCCCTGGTAAGAAGCGGAAGCGTGGGTGCGCTGCTCAAGGTGCGGGGCTGCGGCCTGGCGCGCGGCCGCGGCCGCCCGGGGCGCCCGCACGGCCAGCAGCGGGCGCGCCGGGCGCGGGCGTGCGCGCCTGCAGCGCCCAGACCACCAGCAGCGCCGACAGCTCGGGCGCGGCGGCGCTGGCGAGCGCGGCCATGTCGTCCGCGGCCGCGGCCAGCGCGCGGAAGACCGCCTGCGCCAGCGCGCCCGCGTACTCCACGCCGTCCGCGTCGCCGCCGCCTGCGCCGGCCGGACGCCCCGGGTGAGTCACGCTGTCCATTCGCAGTCAGGCGACTTTGCTCCTCTCGGAACTCTTCATAACATGTTGCACACTGTGCGAGCCTGGTCGGGGTGCGCAAATAAAGCGCCGTCCTTAGGAACTACGCGCATGCACCGCACGGCTGCACATGCATAGGATGACTGCGCTGAGGGCTGCAGGACGGCAGTGGGGAATCACAGGGCGCGCACCGGCGTTCTGCGGCTTGAGCAGCTGCTGCTGCAGGCGGCGGATGCGGCCGCTGTGCGCGTCCAGCAGCCGGCGCGCGGCGTGCGCGCCGCCGGCCGCCGCCGCCAGCACGCCGGCCGCGGCGTGCACGGCGGCCGCGGCGCTGCCGTGCAGCTCGCCGCCGCCGCCGGCCAGCGCGTCGCCCAGCGCGGCGTCCGCCAGCGCGGCCAGGCGCTGCCGCCGCGCGTCCATCTCCGCGGGCTGTCGCTCCACGCGCGCCTCTGTGCCGCGCAGGCCGGCGCGTGGGGGGAGGGTCAGAGTGAGTGCAGGCCCCGCAACGTGCTGCGCCTTCCCGCAGCAGCTCGGCCGCCGCCCACGCCCGCCCGTGCCCCGCCCCGCCGCCGCGCCTGCCAGCGCGGCCCGGTGGTGCTGCCGCGCGGGCGCGTCATCACGCAATCAAACCCGCCACGCCGCCCACTCACGAGCGCCGCTGCGTCGGCGCACTGGACGAGATGACACCGCCGAGCGCAGCCGCGCGCCGCTGCAGGCACTGGGCTGCGGCACGCGTCACGCGCGGCCCGGCCGGCGAGGCGCGCGCCGAGCGCGAGGTGCGCGAGCGGCGACGCGTCGGCCGGCGGCGCGGCGGCCAGGCGCGGCACCAGCTTGTCCGCGCGGCGCACCGCGTGCAGCGCGTCCAGCGGCGCGCGCTCGGCCAGCGCCACCTCCGCCTCGTCCAGCGCGTCCGCCCACCTGGCCGCGCGCGCGCGGTCGCGCCCTCGTCCACGGGCGCCAGCGCGGACGGTTGCGCCCAGGGGTGCTTGGCAGGCAGGACACTGGGTGGCGCTGCAGCGTGTAAGCGCTGCACCACAAGACGCACGCTCGAGCAGCTCCGGGCGTCCCGAGCCGCGCGTCGAGGGTCGTATTCCCGGTCGCGATGATGCGCTCAGCCCGTTCCCGAGCGTCCAGCAGCGCGGGCCGCAGGTCGCAACTGCTCGTAAGATAGAGCCCAGGCGCACACAGCACGCCTCAGGGCGCTGGTCCGAGTCAGCGACGGCACCGCAGGCAGCCACGCCTCCCTTGCCGGCACCTCGGGCCCGATTGCGCTCAGACGGCTGTGAGGCAGCGCGGCGGCCTTGTCCTGCGCCCGCCGCGCGGGCGCGGCGCCGCGCGCGCACCGCAGCCCCTCCGGCGTCTGGTCCCAGTCGGCCGCGGCGCCGGAGGTGGCGGCGGCCTCGTCCGCGGCGGTGGCCGCGAGCGGCGCGGGCGGCGGCGCGGCCGCCTCCTTCAGCCGCACCAGCAGCGTGGCCGCATTGGCCAGCAGGTTGCGCAGCGCGCCCATGTCGCCCTCCAGCTTGTTGATACCCTGCGCGGCGCGGCCGCCGTCAGGGCGGCGCGGCGCGGCGGGGGCCCAGCTGCGTGCGCCCCTGCGGCGCGTCCAAGGCCGTACATAGGCGGCAGGGGTGCGACACGCGCGCGAGAGGAGGCGGGCAAGCGCGAGCGCGCGCCTGGCTGGCGGAGATGAAGTGCGTGTAGTTGGCGTGCACCGCCTTGCGCAGCTCGTCGGCGCACTCGCCGTCCAGCGCGGCCAGCTCGGCGCGCAGGTTGTCGATGCCCTTCTCGGTCAGGCCGTTGAGGTCGTTGTCCAGGTCCACCGTGCCGGCCTCGAACGCCGCCAGGCCGCCCAGCCGCGTGCCTGCCCGCGCCCGCACTGTCCGTGACAAGGCCGTCGCCGCGGGCCGGAGCCCCACACTGACACGGTCCGCTTGCTTGTGACCCTGCAGGCCTGGAGTGCGCCAGGCCGCCTGGCCGCAGGCCTGCTGTCGCGGAGCGTGCGTGCCGGGCGGGCGCCATACAGGCCGCATGGCGCGCCTCGAAACGTGCCCCACCCATCCCCACCCACAGCAACGGCCTCCCGGGGCGCGACAGCTCCCTCCTGCACTGCTGCAGGACGCGTCGCAGCCAGCCTGCCGGTAAGGCCGCCCTCAGGTGGCAGCGCAGCAGCGTGGGTGCCGTGCGGCGCCAGCGCACCGCGCGAGGTGTGCAGCGTGCCGCCCACGGAGGCGGTGCGCGCGTGCCCAACCGCGCTGCCGCCCTTGTCCGCCCGCGCGCCCGAGCGCCGGAAGAGGGCGTTGATATTGCGGCTGGGCGTGCGCAGGCCCCGCTTCTTCGTCCTGCGCACGCACGCACACGGCGTGGCCTGCCTGCACTCCCTCCTCCTGAGCGCGAGCGGCGAGCAGGAACTCAGTGGCACGCACGACGGGGTGACCGCCGCCGTGGGCGTGACCATCGGCGACTCGGGCGGCGAGGGCGCGCTGTGCCCGCCGGGCCCGACATCGCCTCTGCGCAAGCACTGCACGTTCATGCGTGCTGTTCACATGTTGGGCTCCACATTGCTGCCCAGCAAGCACTTGTTACATTGTTGCCCTCCGCACACCTCCGATTGGGTGCGGTGCGCGGTGTGAAGGGCGATTGTTTTGATGGTCCCATTTGAATGTGTTACATGTTATGCACGGCCAGGCGGTCAAGCTTCTGTCGTCGCAGGCCACGATGCAATCACCGGTGCGGTACAGCGAGTGACTCGCGAGCGGCGCAAGGGTGCTTGGTAAGTGCGTCCCCTGCGCGATGAGCAAGAGGATACGTATGGGAGTGAAGGGGATGACCAGAGGGAACTACTGATGCTCTGGCTACGTTGGTGCTCTGCAGACGTGCTGCTCAGCAAGGCAAAAAACCCTTCAGGCACCTGCTCCTGAAGCAGGCCTCACTTCGGGGACGGTGCCACTCCAGGCCACGGTGGAGCACCCCCACTGTGGTGGGCGGCGACAGCAGGCCGTGACGACCAGGCGCTGCGGCGCTGTGTGCTGTCGGTCAGAAACAGGCGTGCTTGTGCAGAGACATGGACCCTCCTCGGGAGGACCTGGGGGACTGGACGACAGTGCGCTCACCCAGGGAGGACGGGCGACCTCCGCATGGCGGCGCGGCGCCGAGCGGCGCCCCGATCGCGCCGCCGCGCGCCCCAGCGCCGAGCTCGGCAGCGGCGCGCCTGCAGGCGCGCCTCGCCAGCCGCGGAAGGGGCGCCGCCGCGCCCGCCGTGCTCGCCAATGCGGCACCGCTGGGCTCTGGCACCGCGCCAGCCCCGCCAGGTGCCACCCCGACCGCACCGCCCGGTGCTGGCAGGCGCGGCCCGCTTGCGCCGCCTGCAGCAGCAGCGCCGCAGGGCGGCCCTGAGCACAGCGCCGCGCCAGCTGCGGCCTTGCAGCGCGTGCGCGAGCCCGCTGCGCTGGCTCGCGGTGCGGTGGCCGGTCCGCAGCCAGCAGCGGCCCCCGGCCCCCCCACGCGCAGCTTGCCTGCAGCCCAAGCTGCGGGGGCGGCGCCCGTCACCAACCGGGGCTTTCCGCCCGGCGCTCCAGTGCAGGGCGCGCACCGCGGCGCCCCAGCGCCGCCGGGGGCCGCTGCGAGAAGCGGCGCTGCAGCGGGGCGGGCTGCGCCCGTGCTTGCCGCGCAGCCTGCGCGTGCCGGGCCGGGGCAGAGCGCGCTTTCGACAGGGAGTGCGTCCGCAGCTGCAGCCCGTGCTGCTGCGGGCGAGGGAGCAGCGGCTGCGGCAGCGCCCGCGCCCGCCAACCGTCCGGCGGCGCCAGCGGCGCCACCCAAGCCGGAGCCCCCGCTGCTGCCTGGCGGCACGGCAGCCGGGGCTGCCGCCGCAGTCCCGAGCGCGCGCGCTGCCGGTGGCAGAGCGGCGGCGCCGGCCACGCTCGCTGCCGGACAAGGCCCCGCTGCTGCCCCTGCAACAGAGCGGGCAAGCCAGCAGCTCAGTGCCGGAGCTGCATCAGCAGCGCCTGAAATGCCCCAAGGCAGCACGGCAGCGGGCGCGTCCGCTGCGGCTGCGCAGCCACGCGCCGCAGTGGACGCGCCTGCGTTGGAGTCGGAGATCTGTCCACCCGCTGCAGCACCGGGGCCCGGCCCTACGGAGCCAGCGCGGGGCTGGAGCAGCTTCCTGCCAGCAGCAATGCAGGGCGCCGTGCGCGATGTGCGCGAGCTGACCGGCTCGCTCCAGCAGGCGCGCGCTCCCCCCGCGCGCCCGCCCTGTGCAGCCGCTGCGGCCCTGGCTTGCGTGCGTGCAGGCGATGCCCGCACGGCGCCATTGCGCCGGCCCTCCCCGGCTGGTCCCGCGTCGGCGTGTGTGCGCGAAGCGGCACGCAGTGACCTCTGAAACGTACAGGGCAATGGCGCAATGCGCGTTGGGGTGTGTGACAGGGCTTGGGGGTGCGGCAGCGCAGGCGCTGCGGGATGCGGCGAGTGGCGAGGAGGACGACGCGCATCGGGAAGACAGGGAACAAGGCGGCGGGCGCCAGGGCGCCAGCCGCTCCCCCAGCCCTGGCAAGCAGGCGCAGCGCGCGGCCGTGCTGTCGCGCCTGCAGGGCCGCGACACGCCGGTCGAGACAAGCATGAGGGCGCGTGCTGCGGCCCTGGGCCGGCGGGCCTGTTTGCCAGCCGCATGGATGTGTGGCACGGCATCGGGAGCTGTGTCCTGCGCGCCTTGCATCCAGCGCTGTGGGAAGGTGCGCCGCAGACGGCCAGTGCGCGAGGCAAGGCGGGACGTGGAGTACCCGACATGCAGCAGACCTGAAGGCTGTGGCGGGACTGCCGACTTCATCTGCACCACGCGTGCGCCCCGAGCGCGTGTGCCGTGCTGAAATCTCAGGCCATCGAGACGGGCGTGACGGGCATCATGGGGTCGCTGTGGAGCGGGGCGCGCGGCGCGGCGGCGGCGGCGGCGCGCGAGGCGCGCGAGGTGGCGGCCGCGCTGGAGCTCGACGCGGCGCTGCGCCGCACCGGCAGCCTGCTGGACCGCGGTATCGAGGTGCGCGCACGCATGCGATGCGCACGGCGCTGGGCGCCTCCACACCAAGCGCTGAGAGGTGAGCAGTCGATGTTGGAGCTCGGCAGGTGTGCGATTCAGACATGCATGGTGGTGGACGGTGTGGAGCGTCGCGCACGCTCACCACTCCTGTCATGCAGCGGCCGCCCAGCTCCGCGCGCCGGCCGCGCAGACGTTCGGCGAGACGGCCATTGGCCTGCTGGACGGGCGCTTCCAGGCGCGCGCGCGCGGCGCGCCGGGCGCGCGCGGCGCGCTCGCGCCGGGCGCCGACTTCGCGGCGTGCTTCGCGCACCACGGCGGGCCGCAGGTGCTGGGCGAGCTGGGCGCGCTGGGCGGCGAGTGCGAGCGCGCGCTCGCCCGCCTGCGCGGCGCGCTGGCCCCCGATGCGCGGGCGGCCCTGGACGCGGCGGGCGCGGCGCTGGCGCCGGCGTTCGACTTGCAGGCGCGCGCCCGGCGGGCGCCGCGCGCGGGCGCCGCTGCCGGCCGCATGCACGCTCTGCCGTCTCTCGGGCGCGGGCTGCATGTGCCTCGGGCGAGTTGTCAGTCCGGACAGCGCCATCATAGTGGCGCCAACGCCGTCGCAGCCCCCTCGATGGCAGCGGCTTGACGCATGGTGCTGGCCGCGCAGCGCGACGCCCCCAGCGACACGGACGAGCGCGAAGCGGTCGCGCGCGGGCATGCCATCGTCGCCGCCGTCTGTGCCGAAGGCGCGATGCCGGGACCCTGGCACATGCACCCACCTTCGCACCGTCGTCCAGTGTGTGGCAGCAGATCAGCGCCATGCGCGGAAGTGCGGTGCATGCTGGGTCGCGCACTGAGAGAGGCGCTGCGCCGGCGGGGCACCAGGCGTGGACCGCGCCGCGGCGCTGGCGTGCGCGGACGGCCCGGCGGCGCCCGCCGACGTCACGGCGGAGGGCCGCCGGCGGCTGGCCGAGCTGGCGGCGGTGGCGGCGGAGCGCCTGCTCGCGCTCGGCCGCTCGCTGGCGCTGCAGTTCCGCGAGCGCCGGCCCGCCGACGACGGCATCCGCTGGCCGCGCGCGCCGGGCGCCAAGGCCGCGCTGCTGCGCGGCCAGGCCGGCCGTATGCTGGCCGCGCTGGAGTCGCTGGGCGGCGCGTTTGCGGCCGCCGCGGCCGCCGCCGCGCGGCAGGCCGAGCGGGAGCGCGCCGGCGCGGCCGGCGCGGCGCCGGTTGCGGGCGCCGCGGCAGGCGACGGCGGCGCGGGCGGCGACGGCGCGGCGGCGCGGGCGGCGCTAGGCGAGGACGGGCGCGCCGCGGCGGCACGCCTGGGCGATGCGCTGCGCGCGCTACTGCCCGTGGCGCTGCTGGCCTCGCAGGACTGGGACGCCGTGTACGGCCAGGCGTAGCGCCATGCGTAGGCTAGCATGTATCCAGTGGCTGTCCTTGTTGGCAAGCAGCTTGCCGCTGTGCTTCGACCTGTTATGCGTGTCGCCTCCGCACGGGTAGGATGCTCAAAGGAGAATGCGTTGTCTGTCTGTACAGTAGGGTCGCCGGCCAGAGATGGCTGGGTTGTAGCTTCCCAGCTACATAGGTGGCCTGACTGAAAGGAGGTATGGCCTGTAAAGCAGAAGAGTTGCATGCAGTCACGCGCGCGCATCCGTTACAGCTTCTCAAGCGCCCTGAGCTTGGCGGAGCGGCTGCGCGGGTTGGCGGCCGCCTCGGCCGGCGCGGCCACGAGCGGGCGCCGCGTCAGCAGGCGCGCGCGCGCCGGCTCGGCCGCCGCCGGCTCGTCGGGCAGGTAGCGCCGCGCCATGTACGCGTCCTGGCCGCCCGCCGGCTGCCCGGCCGCGCGCAGGAACGCGCGCTTGACGATGCGGTCCTCCAGCGAGTGGAAGGTGATGACGGCCAGGCGGCCGCCGGGCGCCAGCGCGTCGAGCGCGGCCGGCAGCGCCGCCTCCAGCGCGCGCAGCTCGTCGTTCACAGCGATGCGCAGCGCCTGCGCGGGGCGCGCCGGTGAGGGCGCGGGGGCGGCGAGGTCCTTCAGAGCTGCGCCTGCGGGCGCGGCGTGCAGCCTGCCGAGGGCAGGGCGTGGCCTGTGTCTGCGGCAGCACCGCACGCGGCCCCGCCGACAGGGCTTGGCATGCAGCAGCGAGCAACCCTGCATAATAGGCATGGCGCCATGCATGCGAGAGCCCAGGAGCTTGCGCCCGACGATGCGCGCGCCTGGAACACCCGCGTGGCGGGGTTGATGTGCCTCGCGCCCGGCCTCCTCTGCCCCCTGCCCGAGCCGCTGCCGATGGCGGACACCAGCTGGCTCGTCGTCTCTATGGGCTCTCGTTCCCGTATCTGCGGCGCCGTCAACCCTGCGCTGACACCAGGGCGCAGCCTGTGCGGCGCAGCCCTTCAGCAGCGCGAGGGACCCGCGGCGAGCACCTCGGCTATCCTCTGCGCGATGTAGCGCCAGTACCGCTCCTCCCCGTAGTCCCGAAAGATGCGGCCCAGCTCCTCCTCCGACCAGCCGTTGACGATCTCGGCGGCGCTGTGCGGCGCAGAGGGCCCCAGCCGCATGTCCAGCGGCCCATCCCTGAGGAAGCTGAAGCCGCGCTCGGCAGCGTCAACCTGCCGACGTGCTCAAGTGTTAAGAGGTAAGGCAGTGCGGGAGGGTCCGTTTCCAGCCACTACACAGCAGGGAGCCGACCTGCATCGAGGAGAAGCCCAGGTCCATCAGGATGCCGTTGACGCCCGCGCTCGCGCCGCCGCCGGGCACCTCGCCCAGCAGGTGCGGCAGGTGTGCAAAGTTGCCCTGCGTCACTGCGCACAGCCAGCTCGAACAGCCGCGCGCCGACACAGTGGAACTGCTGCTGTGCTTGGCTTCACGCGGCCGGCCCGCGGGGGCACCTGCAGCAACGCGAGCTCCGCAGCAGCGCCGCTGCCCGCCTTGACGCCCTCCAGCCGGCTACGGGCGAGTGCGAGCGCGGCGGGGTCGACATCCACACCGACCAGCCGGCGCAGCTCCGGGTGCGCGGCCAGCAGCGCCGCCGAGTGCCCGCCGGCACCCAGCGTGGCGTCGACGAACACGGGCAGGTGGCAGCCGGCAAACATGCTGAGCACCTCGTCCAGGAGCACGGGCACATGCAGCGGGGCGCCGGGCAGAGATGCGTGCGCTTCTGCAGCCGTGCTGGCCTGTGCGCAGTGTCGCCTGGTCCGTGCAGGCCACTGCCTGCTGCGTGCGTTGCGGGAGCTGGGCCAGTTACAGCGCGGCCGCCAGAGGGCAGCAGGAGCGGATGGCCAGGCTGAGCCGCTCAGGCACGCCAGAAGCAGATGCCGCCTGCAGGGAGCGCACAGGAACATGCTGTAGGGCTGCGACAGCACCCACACTGTTCTGGTCACCCATAAGCAGAGTCTGCTCGGCTCTGCTCACCTCCAAGTTGAAGGCTCCAATGCGATCGACCTCAGACCCCAATGCTAGGTGCCACAGAGCACTCAGGAATTTGCATGCGCCCGCGGCCCCGCCGGTGCCCGCTTGTCGCCCGCGCTCGCAGCGCCCTGCTGCGCCTGTTGCGCGTCTACAGCGCCCCGCGCCGGCGCCGCGCCCGCCCGCAGCTGCCCGTTCTGCGCCGGCTGCGCCGCAGGCGTGCCGTTCTGGGCGCCGGCCGCGCCGTCCGCGCCGGCCGCCGGGCGCTGCGTCTCAGCGGTGCTGTGAGCGGATCCCTCTGCTCCTGGGTCGCTCGCCGAGGTGGCCGTGTGCCCCTCGGCCTCTGCCGCCGCCGCCGCCTCGTACCTGACCGGCAGGTCGGCGGGCGCAGCGCGCCCCGAGTCTGCGCGGTGTCCAGGGAAACCGCTCAGCGCAGTGCTGCTTCGCTCCTGGCACATGACGGTCCACACAGGCGGCCTCCTGCATCACTGCACCGTGCCCCAGCACGCCGCACCGAGTGCGCTGCCTCAGAGGGAGCTGTCTGCACAGCGCGCGCGCGGCGCCTGTGAGCCCGGCTATGGCACGCCGCCATGCAGGGCTCGCGGGAGCGGCGCGCGCACCGAGCAGCAGCGCCTGCAGGCCGCCCAGGAAGGCTGTGTCGGCCAGCACGTCCTCCAGGCGCACGTGGCTGCGGAAGCGCCAGTAGTGCCGGCGCACGGTCGGGTCGTTGATCGTCTCCTCGCCGGCCGGCCGCGCCGCGTACTTGGCTGACAGCGCCAGCAGGTCCTGCGCACGGCCCGCCACGAGTCGCATGGCACGGGGCGGACCCTATCCGCATGCGACTTTCCGCACACAGGCAGAGACCCTGCAACGCTCTTCAACAGCAGGGACCGACAGATCGTCCGCTGGCGCACCAGCTATGCTGCGGGTGAGTGCTCCCCGTGCGGGCTGCCCAGGCAGCAGGTGTCTCCAAACTCTGAAGTTTAAAGACAGGCGGCGCCCTGTAGAGCGCCGAGCACGGGACCCTCGAGGGCGCAAGCAAGGCGCCAAAGGCACGCAGCAGGGCTCGCATGCTTGGCAAGGTGCGTGCTCTCAAGGGCCGGGCCAGACCTGCAGCGGAAAGATGGCCCACATGGCGGGCGACTCCAGGTGCTGCGCGACGATCTCGCGCATGACCTCCGGCGTGCACTCGGCCGGCGGGGCGCCCTGGTGGCCCAGCACCTGCACGAGCGGCGCCTCCGTTCGTGCGCATCGCCTGCGAGCCGGGGAGCAGGCGCGCGGCCGGTGGGCCGGGTGCCTGTCCGGCCACGCCTCCTTGCCGCGCCTGCTTGTCAGTGACTGCGCACGCTGCGCGGCCATGCAGCATAGGCCTGTATCACATGTGTGCGCCGGAGCGCTGCCTGCCGGTTAAGGCAGGCGCGGCTGGCTGTCCGCTCGGACGAGCCCAGGTTTGCTACCTCCCATAACACCACCATTTCACCCGCAAGTCCGCAGGCCCGGCGCCGTCAGACAAGCGCGCCTGGTCGTAGAAGCGCTCACGCCGCCCGACGTCCTGCTCCCACCAGGCGCGCGTGGTGGAGGTGTCGTGGCAGGAGGGCGAGGCGACCGTCATGTACGGGTAGGCCGCCGGGTCGCCAAACTCCTGCCCCGCCTCAGACGGCATGCGCTGTATTCGCAGCCCTGCGCGCGTGGCGCACACTGCCTGAGGGCCCCTATGCTGACTCAAAACGCCTGAACGCCTTTGTCTTGCCTGGGAGCACCTGACTGCCTGCAGCTGCACGGTCCCCTCGCATGAGCAGCCCCAGCTGGCGGGTGCAGGCCGTGGCATTTCATTAGGTCCAGGAACGGGGTGCAGGCACACAAAACATCCTCATGAGGAGATGAGAGCTGGCCGATGGAGAACATACAGGACCCCTGACACTGCTGGGGACTGCAGGCACATGCTCGCTGCATGCGAGCGGCGAGCAGCAAGCAGCCGCGCACCGACGAGGCCGAGCTGCGCCATGACGGGGTGCACGCAGGCCGGGATCATGCCCAGGTCCTCCCCGCAGACCAGCATGCGCGTGGCGCGCATCAGCGCAGGCAGCGACTTGAGCGCGTGCGCCCGCCACAGCGCGTCCTGCCGCGCCGCCGCCCCGCCGCCACGCTTGCGCCGGGGGCCCGCGGCCAACGCCAGGCCTGCTTGCAGGTTTGCCAAGCAGGGGAACACACCGGCATGCTGCTCGCAGCGCCTCGCAGGGGTGTCCGGCGTGTCAGAGTGAGCGGCACGCAGCGCTGGTTTGGGGCTAGGGCCGCGCGGGCCGCGCGGGCGGCGCGCCTGCCGGCGGAAGAAATAGTCGTCGTGCAGCGACGCCAGCGCGGCCTGCCAGCCGGCATCCAGCGCCGCGTAGCTGGATGTTGCCATCAGGTTGAAGCGCTGCGCGGCCCGCGCATGCGCGCATGACATCGAGCGCGTGCCCTCTGCGTTGCCTGAGCACGCATTGCAAGCCGGCCGCCTCGGGCGGCAGCCGGGCGCACATATGGCGACGGCGGCAGGTGCCCGGGCAAGCTGCAAGCGCACCCTGCCCACGGCGTGCATATGAAGGGCTGAAGCGCATCACTCATGGGCTGCAGCGCACCCTGCCAGTGGCGTCCGCATGAAGGGCTCAAGCGCATCACTCGTGGACTGAGCAGGCCCGCGAACGCACCGGGTAGAACAGGTCGGGCGAGTCCGCATGGCGCAGCAGCACGACGTTCTGGCGCAGCTGGAGAAGGCCGGCGCGCGTGGCCGCGTACTCCGCCTCCAGCCAGGCCGGCGAGTCCGGCCGCGCCGCGACGCTCTCCAGGCTGGCCTCGCTGCGCGCCCGGCGCGCTCTCAGCTGCGGGCCTTTGCGTGGACGGTCGCGGGCCGGGCGAAAGGCCGCACGACCGGGCGGACGGCTGGGTGTCGGGGGCAGCGGCGGCCGGGCACCTGGCGAAGGCGCCGCGGAAGCGGGAGCGGCCGTGCGGCCCCGCCTCCAGGAACTTGGGGTCCGCCTCGCCCGCCTGCTCGCCGAAGGCGCTCCTCAGCTGCGTGGGCGTGATGTACGGCTCGCACAGCCTGCTCGCCCGGCGGGCCCGCGCTCGCTGCCGCGCCGCCCCCTTTGCAAAAGCTAACCCTACGCTATAGGGGCTGAAAGCATGCACGCGCGTGCGGCCTGCCGCTCGCTGCCCTGCTGCACAGACGGAGGCCTGGGCACACCGGCATGCCGGCGGGGCCCGGCGCGGCGGCGCACCGGTCAAAGTCCCAGATGCCCTGCGCCTCCAGCTCGGCGCGCGTGAGCGCGTGCGAGGGACGGAAGTGCCCGAGCAGGCCGGTGGCGCAGTCGCCGGGAATCTCCCAAATTCGGAAGAAGCCTAGGATGTGGTCGATGCGGTAGGCGTGGAAGTACCTGCGCGCACGTGCGCGCGCCAACTCAGACTGGGCTGCGCCCTCGCCCCGGCTCTCACATGCAGGAAGCCTTCCAGCACGGAGGGCCCCGCGGGAGCTCAGTGCTGCCGCTCGCTGCAGAGCCCTGAAGCCTCCCGATCGCTTGAACGCCGTTGCACGATCCCAGGTGGGCCAGGGCGACCACGCGCGGGCGGGCGAGCGCGTCGGGGCAGGCCCCGGCGGGCGCGCACTCGGCCAGCTTGGACAGGCGCGCGCGCCACCAGGCGTAGCCGTCCGCGGCCATCGCCTCCCAGTTGTACGTGGGGAAGCCCCAGTTCTGGCCGTTGGCGTCGAAGTAGTCCGGCGGCGCGCCGGTCGAGAAGTCCATGTGGAACAGGTGCGGGTGGAGCCACGTGTCCACGCTCGCCTTGTCCACGCCTGCCAGCCCCGCGCGCGCGCTCGGCCCGGCAGGCGCAGCATCGCCGCGCGCGCGCGCCGACACGGCCCATGCACAGTCGGCAGTGCGAGCTCGCTGCGCACCGGCACGCCACCGAGCCTGCCACATTGGCTTTGCTGTTCGCGCACACCGCCCTGATGTGCTGCATGGGCCGGCGCACCTATGGGCAGGTCGCCCTTCAGCGCCACGCGGTGCGCGGCGGCGTAGGCGGACGCGTCGCGCAGCTGGCGGTGCAGGTGCCACTGCAGCCAGTACGTGACGCGCAGCGTCTCGTAGTGCTCGCAGCCCGGGCGGCTGAGCCGGTCCAGCACCTGCGCGCGCGCACCGCCACGGTGCACGTCCCGCCGCCCGACACGCTCCACAGCGGGTCTCTTCACATTGGGAAAAGATGCTCAATGCACCAAGTCGTGCATAGCCTCAAGCGGTCCTCAGCTGTGGGTGGAACTGTAGTATACGCCGCTGGGTTGCCATCAATTGCGAGCAGAGCAGCAAAGCCGGACGGCAGACTGTCGGCGTCACACCTCGGGGGTCGGCCGCGCGAGGACGCCCCAGTGCCAGTGCTCGGCGGTGCCGAAGAGGTCGCGCAGGAAGCAGAAGACGGCGTACGGGCGGAGCCACTCCTCGTTCGCAGCGTAGAACTCCCGGAAGTCCGCCGTCTGCCCCAAGACCAGCACTGTCATGTAGGGCATGGTGATGCTGCCGCTGCCACTGTGCACAGTTTGGGCAGGATCACTTGTCACTTGCCTACCCACACTTATTTCAGGCGACATGCACGAGCGTCGGGCGCCCATGTGTCCCCCTTTTTGGACGGATGAGCTCCTTAGCGGCAGCGTTCAAGCAGCGACTGACGCCTATTCAAAGTCACCCCATGCAACTTAATGCACGCTCATATTTTGCTGCAGGCACCACTGGCAGGACGAGCACAGCGCTGGCCCGCGCGCAGAGCAGCCTCCCCCAAAGTTGCGCGCTTGAGCAACCAGCGCACCTCCAGCTCGCCGGCGCCCCGGCAGTCGAAGAGCGCGCGCGCGATGCCCAGCTTGGCGGCCATGGTGCCCTCGTAGTCCACCGCCGGCTGGTCCAGCGCGGCGCGCGCGTCGGCCACGCGTGCGGCCAGGCGCTCCGGCATGTCGGGCGCCAGTGCGTCCAGCGACAGGTACAGCGGGTGGAGCGCGTGCACCTGGCGCCGGCGGGTGGCAGGTCAAAGTAGGTCGGGGAATTTCGGAAACATGGGGGACTGTGACGTCGCGGACAGCCCGCTCTCTGCACGACCGCCTCTCGCCTCCAGGGCGCAGGGCCGGCGTGCACAGCGCGTGCACAGCCCGTGCCATGTGCCGCCGACCAGCACCCATTGCAGCAGACGTCACAGCAGGCACCTAGGCCTGTGCCTGCCATGTTGGGTCCAAAGCAGGCGCTTGTGCAGACCACAAAGGGAGCCAGCCATATTTCCAGCATGCGCAATAGGCATGACACGGCGCTCTCTGCGAGCATGCAGCAGGGTCAGCATCCCGACGGCAGCAGGGTGTCGCAGAGCACTGGCGCGGCGCGCGCACCGACACGGAGCTGTATGGATAGCTGTCCCACCAGGTCATGTGCACGGAAGTGTCATTGACTGGCAGCAGCTGCACCATGCGCAGGCCTGCGCCCAAACCGCGCACAGCCCATTATTGCCTGCAACGTCTGGGCATTTAAAAAAAAAAATGATCCTTGCTATGAAACATGCGCAGGGAGCGCGCGCACGCCCACGCACAAGCCCACCGGTCCACAGGAGGTCTAAGAGTGCACCCCGTGCTGCCCGCAGGGCTGCACAAACAGGTCGGCAGGGTCGGGGTGCGGCCCGGACCAGCCGCGGCGCACACGTCCACGAGCGGCTTCAGGTCCGCGAACTCGCCCGCGCCCACGCTGCGCCGCGTGCGCAGCGCAAACACGGGCGCGGCCAGCGCGGCGCCGCGCCAGGGCGCGCCGCGCCGCAGCGGCCCGTCGTCGGCGACCAGCAGGCAGGGCGGGCGGCCGCCGGCCTCGCCGCCCGCGCGCCCCGGGTTGGCAAGCCGGTTCTCGCCCACCTCCAGCGACGTGCCGCCGCCGGCGCGCACGAGCGCGTACTTGTACGTCACCGGGAACGCGGTCAGCGGCACGCGCACCTGCGCACCGCGCCCGGCCCTCACACGGGCCACCGCAACTGCCGCCGGCGGCGTGCGCGCCCGCGCGCGCCCTGGCCGGCCCCCGGCGCCCCCGCCTGCTCCTGGCAATTGCTGCATGCTGACCGAGCTGGTCAGGGCAGGTGTGCGGGCCACACTGGCGGCTTCCTTCGGGCTGCCGCAGGCGCGCGTGCGTGCGCTGGTACTTGTTGCTGTTGCACCCTGCCATTGCTGTTTTCCCCCAGCTTTTCATTGCGACCCTCGCACCTCGCATGCACACCTCACCGCCCGAGGGCACCCGCACCGGAGCCCTCCGTCAGGCAAGCATCCCAGACCCGGTATCCCGGCGCACTCCACGTCCCGCTCGGCACGCGTGATTGCTGCCAGTTGGTGCCCCGCGCCTGCCCCGCCCCAGCAGCGAGCGGGTGCGGCGCATGCACGCGCACACGCATGTCATGCGCGGGGCATGCAGGGCCGCGCGCGCCGCGCCTCGGCCTCCCAGTGCGGCGTGGCCACCTCCGCCATCGCCAGCGGCTGGCGCGGCTGCCAGTTGCCCAGCTGCGGCAGGCTGCCCGTGACCACCAGCCGGTCGCCCTCCTGCATGCCCCAGTCCCTGCGCGCCGCGGCCGGCCCCGCAGTCCGCGACGTGTAGACCGTAGTAAAGGCGCGCCGGCGCAGGGCAGCGCGCCATGCCTGAGAGGCGGAGTGCTGGGGCGGCGGGGCGCGGCGCGCCAGGTGCGGAAGCGCAGGACGGCGTGGCCGGCCTGCGGCTCCAGGCGCGGCGGCGCGGCCTGCTCCACGCGCGCCTTGCTCGCCAGGATCGCGCGCGTGAACGCGCTGGTCGCCAGCAGGCACGCGGGGTGCGCGGTGTCCTGCAGAGCGCGGGGGTCCCCCGCTCACGCCGCTCCATGGGTGAGACAGGCGCCCCCCCCGGCCCCCTTTGCTCCCCACCCAGCCGCGCATGCCCAGACTCCCTCACGCTCGCTTACTCCATTTCCAGGCTTCCGGGGCCTATGGCGGGAGAGGTGTGGCTCGCCCCCAGAGCCGCGCCGGCCCCAGCCCGGGCGCTCGGGCCGCGCGCCTGCCAGGCGTCGAACAGCGCGACCACGTCGCCGTCCTCGAGCTGCGCGGGCAGCGCCAGGCGGCGCGGCTCGCCGTCCTCCGCCTCGACCGCGCCCGCCTCGCCCACGACCGCATACTTGTACACGACCTGCGGCCCCCGCGCGGCCGAGTGTGGGGGCAGCGCGGCGCGGCCCGGCCAGGGCAGCGCGAGCACGCGCGTGCACCGCCTGAGCTCAGGCTCTCCGCGCCCCGCGCGCGGCGCGGGGCGCGCCTCGTGGTGCGCCGGCACGTGCACGCGCGCCTCCCAGACCAGCGCCTCGCCCTCGTGCCGGCAGGTCAGCGGCTGCCCGCGCTTGGCGTCCCAGCCCCCGAGCGCGGCGCTCGCGCCGTACACCAGCACGCTCTGGCCCCAGTGCGTGAGGTACGGCACGCTGAAGTGCAGCACCACGCGCCGCTGCTCTCCAGCAGGCGGCGCCATGGCGCGGGCGCCCGATTGCCCACAGGCGTGCTCTGCACTTTACCGGGCGATGGCAGGCCTTGCGGCAGCGGGAGCGGGCGCCGCCGCCCGGCTCATCCTAGTCACACGCTTACCACGTACCCCGTTGAGCCTGACAAAGGAAGGAAAGGCTCTGACAGAGCCTGCCCCCAGCCAAGGCAAACTTTCTGCCTCTTGAGGGTTCGCCAGCCCCATTGCGAGCCTGCCTGGGTTGCTGCTGGCCTCTCCTCGCCTCTCAGCACCTCGCTGCGCCAGCTTCGCCTAGGATGGCTTACCAGGACCAGAATGGGGCTGGCGGATATGTGCCGCCGCACCTGCGCGGCCTGGGCGGGCCGATTCCGCCCCCTCCGGTCATGAACGGCGGCGGCGGCGGCGGCTTTGGCGCGCCCGCGCCGCGCGGGGGCGGCTTTGGCGGCGGCGGCGGCTACGGCGGCGGCGGGGGCTACGGCGGGCGCGGCGGCGGCGGCGGCGGCGGGTACGGCGCGCGCGGCGGGGGCGGCTATGGCGGTGGCTACGGCGGCGGCGGCGGCGGCGCACGCGGCGGGTACGGCGGCGGCGGCGGCGGCGGCGGCTGGGGCGGCGAGCGCGAGGCGGATCCCTTTGCCGAGGACGACCGCAAGAAGCAGGAGGTGGACGCGCTGTTCTCCGCGGAGAACTCGGGCATCGACTTCTCCTCGTACGATGACATCCCTGTGTACGCCCCTGCCCCGCCGTGCTGCGCCGCCTGCCTGCCAGTGCGCGCACGGGCGCCGGGACGCGTGGCGCGCTGCGCGCCCCCGGTGCCCGCTGGCCACCCTGCGCTTGGCGCGCTGACGGCGGGGCGCCGCGCTGCGCGCAGCGAGGCCACCGGCGCGGACGTGCCGGCCGCGGTGACCTCGTTCGACGAGGTGGACCTGGGCCCCGCGCTGATGGCCAATGTCAAGCGCTGCAAGTACGACCGGCCGACGCCCGTGCAGCGGCTGTCCATCCCGATCGGCCTGGCCGGCCGGGACCTGATGGCCTGCGCCCAGACCGGCTCCGGCAAGACGGCGGCCTTCTGCTTCCCCATCCTGGCCAACATCCTCAAGTCCGGGGCGCAGCCCACGGGGCGCAGCCGCAAGGCGTTCCCGCTGGCGCTGGTGCTCAGCCCCACGCGCGAGCTGTCGAGCCAGATCTACGACGAGGCTCGCAAGTTTTGCTACCAGACCGGCATCCGGCCCGTGGTCGTGTACGGTGGCGCGCCCGTCGTCAACCAGGTGGGCCGGCCTGGCCCCCTGGGTGTGCCTCACGCCTGCAGGTGGGGCGACTAGCGTGCGATGCATGTGCCAGGTCTGGGCCCGGCCTGACTCTTTTGGCCTGCCCGGGGCGTTTCAGCTGCGCGACATGGAGCGCGGCTGCGACGTGCTCGTGGCCACGCCGGGCCGGCTGAGCGACCTGATCGAGCGCGCCCGCGTGTCGCTCTCGCGTGTCGGCTTCCTGGCCCTGGACGAGGCCGACCGCATGCTGGACATGGGCTTCGAGCCGCAGATCCGGCGGATCGTGGAGGGCGAGGACATGCCGCGCAGCGGGGAGCGGCAGACGCTGCTCTTCTCGGCGACCTTCCCCAAGGAGATTCAGCGCCTGGCCGCCGACTTCCTGCACAACTACATTTTCCTGGCTGTCGGCCGCGTGGGCTCCTCCACCGACCTCATCGTGCAGCACATCGAGTACGTGAACCCCAACGACAAGCGCCAGGTCCTGCTGGACCTCATCAACACAGTGGAGGTGCGCAGTTGCGCAGCGGGTCCCGGGCCGCCTCCCGGCGCTCCTGCGCTGAGCTGTGCGGGCTGGGGATTAGGCCGGGTTGTGCTTGAGCTGGGCCGCGCGACCCACAGCACCAGCGGCAGGGGCTTCCAGCCCGGGTTTGACCGTGCGCAGGGCCTCACGCTCGTGTTTGTGGAGACCAAGCGCGGCGCGGACGCGCTGGAGGACTTCCTGGCCGGCAACGGCTTCCCAGCGACGTCCATCCACGGCGACCGTTCGCAGCAGGAGCGCGAGTCGGTGCGCAACAGCCGCTTTCTTCGTGTTGGAGAATTGTTGAACGGTGGCCTCGTCGCCAGAGTGAGCTGGGTTGCCTGCCACTCCTGCTCTGTGCTGTGTGCGCCTGTGCCCATTTTCGTATCGCACATTGGCGCGTGTGACGCGGACGACGACCGTTGCACACTATCTTTGCGCCCCTGCGCGCCAGGCGCTGCGGAGCTTCCGCTCGGGCCGCACGCCCATCCTGGTGGCGACCGACGTGGCGGCGCGCGGGCTGGACATCCCGCACGTCACGCACGTCATCAACTTTGACCTGCCCACCGACGTGGACGACTACGTGCACCGCATCGGCCGCACCGGGCGCGCCGGCAAGAAGGGCCTGGCCACCGCCTTCTTCACCGACAAGGACTCCGGCATGGCCAAGCCCCTGGCCGAGCTGTTGCAGGTGGGCGCGGCCCGCCCCTTGGCTCTGCCTGCCCACCGCCTTGCCTGTGCGCCCAGAGCCGCGTGTTTGCTCTCATGAAGCTGGGCTGCGGCGTGCGGCAGCAAGGCGGCGCCCTGCGCATGGCCTCAGCAGACGCCGCGCAGCGCGCGCGCGCAGTGCGGCGGGACGGACTTTGTACTGGCGCGGGGTGTTTCGGGCGCTCACAATTGGCTGGCCTCGGCTGCGCGCAGGAGACGAACCAGGAGGTGCCGGGCTGGCTGCAGGGCATGTCCGCGCGCGCGCCCAGCTTTGGCGGCAAGGGCCGCGGGCGCGCCGGGGGCGGCAGCCGCTTCGGCGGGCGCGACTTCCGCCAGGACCGTGGCGGCGGCGGCTACGGCGGCGGCTGTGCGCGCCTCCCTCCTTCGCCCAGGAGCATTGCGTAGTACTAGGACGCATGCATGGCCAGCTGCCTGTGTGCAAACTCTCGCTAGTACTTTCCTGCGAGGGTGGCTGGTGCGCGGATGTCATCCCGCTGGCGGAAGCCAGACGTGCCGGACTCAGACCCAGCGTAGACTTGTTGAGCAGTCCTGCTCAGGGAGCTTGCCGGTGCGCGCACAGACGGTGGAGGCGGCGGCGGCGGCTCCTACGGTGGCGCGTACGGCGGCGGATACGGCGGCGGCGGATGTGCGGCCCTGCGTGCTGTTCTGCCGCGAGAGATGCGTCGCGTGCAAGGTCCTCCAGGCTGCTATGCCCCTCGTCGTGTCTCATGTAAACGCCGCAGCAGAACGCTGTGCCACTTGTGCATAGAACTTTAAGGACTGCTTGTATGAGCAATGCTGCCAGCAGCGCGGTGCTGAACGGCGCGCGCGGGCGCGCGCAGACGGCGGCGGCGGGCACGCGGGCGGCGGCGGCGGGTATGGCGGGCAGCAGGCGGCCGGCGGGTACAGCCAAAACTACTCAAGCGCGTGGGACTGATGGGCGCGGGCGACCACACAGCGGGCCTGATATACATTGGGGGAGATGGGGAGGGCGGTGGCAGGGGCGCGCAGCCCCAAAGTGACGCGAGAGAGGGGATCACAAGCTTGCCCCGGCGCTGGTTTTTTATGTGCTCAGCCTGGGGCGCTGGGCTTAGGGCGCTCAAGGACGGCCTGGGGCGCTGCAAGGCCCCGGCGCGTCTGCTGGATGCAATGACCCCCCTCTCGGCCCCCCCCCGCCCCCCGGTATATGCTTGGCCTCTGGCATTCAATGCGTGTTTTCCTGGCTGTGCGCTTGCGCGTCCCTCAGGGCAGTCTGCTGCTTGCATTCTAGGTTCCTCAGGACCCGTCGGTCGGTGCGCGGCGCGTGTGAAGTGGCAAACGGTGTGCTGGTAGGTCAGAGGCTGTCAGGGCACCAAGTGCGGGCGCCGCATGGTCATCAGGGCGCGCGCGCTGCTCAGCCACTCGCGTGGCAGGGGAGCCCGGGCGGGGCGGGGTGGGGGCGCCCGCGCAGCCTCAAGTGGGCCAGCTCCCGACAGCGCCCGCAGCGCTGCTTGACTGAGCATGTGTGCGTCCGTCCCCATTCTTTGCAGAGCGGTTACGTTCGCGTGTCGGTGCTCGATGGAACTGCGTGTGTGTCTTGCGGCATTTTGGGTGCTTGCCCACCAGGGCCGCAGCGGCGGTTGCGGCCGCCGCTCTCCGCAATAAAGGATTGCGGGTCATCCAGGCTAGCTGATTCACACGCTCTCTCTCTTGCGGGTCTGCCCGCCTGCAGCACCGCTGGGCACGGAGCAGCGGCCAAGCGCACAGGCCTGCTGTGTGCTAGACGCCCGCCCAAGGGGGGGACTGTCGGCACATAGGAGGGCCATCTGTTTTGGCCCGGAGGCCGCAAAGCCCTCCCTCTGCCCCGCCTCTTTGCTCTGCGGGCGCCTGAACTGCGACGAACTGCTCCGGAATGTGTCAAGCAAGGCGAACGCGCGAGCGAGGGAGGCCTGCGGCGGCGGGCGCGAGCAGGGAAGCGGCTCGGGCGGAAGCAGGAGCGAGAGTGGGCCCGCAAGCGCGCCTTTTTGCACTGCCAGCACACACCGGCTGTAGTACGTATAGGCACGTCTTGTAGCAGTGTGCGGGCGCACCGCCAGGGGTCCATTTGTTACCTTGCTCGATGCATGGCACGGGGCTCGCCAGCCGCAGTGCGGTGCCGGGGGCTGTGGCACGGGGGGCGGGCCCTGAATGATGGGCCTCATGCTGCAGCAGGGGCGCGCACTTGTAAAGTTTCGTCTGTCGCGCTGCGCTGCTGCTAACTCATGAGCAGAGCTAAGGACTTGGCCATGCTACAGCACCAAAATGACACATCTTGCATTCTACATTGCTATTGTCATTCTATTGTATACCTGCAAGGAGTACGCTGCAAAACTGGATGCATACCTGCAAGAAGTATGCTGCAAAACTGGATGCACACAAGCGCACACTGCAACCGCGCGCAGACTATCAAACAAATCAAAAGGCCTATGCAGTCCGAGAGCTGGCGGGAGGCCATGCGCTGTTTTCACTGCTACGCCAGGCCGTTCGCAGTGTTGCGGAGCAGCATCCTATGCGGCCACCGCGTCCAGGGGCGCTGTCTCCAGCTCCCGCGGGATGCACCACCTCTGCTGCTCCTCGGCGGCTGCCTGCGCCTGCCACCTGCACCAACACAGAGGGCAGGGGTGAGGCGTGCCTGCCTACGCACACGTGCGCGCAAGTGCAAGCGCGACATGCTCAGCAGCCAGCAGAGCGCGGGGCGGCACATGTCGTAGTAGACGCGGCCGGCAGACAGCAGCTCCGCGTGAGTGCCGACCTCCACGACGGCGCCGTTGCTGCGCGCACGCGCCGCTGCTGTCAGACTCCCCAGTCCTGGTCCCCGGCACCGCAGGCGCATGCCGCAGCGCCACGCTGCATCCCACGGCGTGCCCGGCGACAGACCTGCAGCTCTTCCGGGTGCAGCCCAGCTGATTAAAACTGAGCGCGGGATGCCGCTGCCCCCGCACCTCAGCACCACGATCTTATCGCAGCGCTGCACAGTGGACAGCCGGTGCGCCACAAAAATGCTTGTCCGCCCCTGCGCGAGCGCCTGCGCAGAGCAGCAAATCTATGAATGGCGCGCATGCAGCTGGCATGCGCGGGCAGTGCCTCTGGCTCCGCCAGTGCTTGGCAAGCGGGCGACAGAGCAACCGGGGCGCGCCTCAAGCGAGCCCATGATGCCGCGCTCCGTTGCCGTGTCCTGCCCGCCAGCAGACAGCCAAGTGTCACCCAAGCTGCATCCTCGCATGACGATGGCTGTGGGCTCATCAGACCAGCAGGGCAAAAGCAAGCGCACGCACTCACCAGCGCTGACGTGGCCTCGTCGCAAATAAGCAGCCTGCGAGCCACAGTGATGCGCCATAACGTCAGCCTCATGGCACAGACGCATCTGCACATGTCAGCACGACACGGCTGCGGCGCATGCCTGGGGTTCCGGAGGAAGGCGCGCGCGATGGCCACCCTGCCGCCGCACACCGCAGGCTGTGTCAGGCCCATGGCGGTCGCGTGCGCTGAACATAGTGTATGTGCCAAGCACGTACATTTTGTTCGCCCCCACCTCATGCACCTGTGTCTGAGCGGAGCAGCAAACGATGCAGAGCCAGGAGTAGGCGGGTCAGGGCTCATCGCGCCTCTGCTTCTCGCCGCCGCTCAGCTTCAAGCCGCGCTCGCCCACCACGGTCTCGTACCCGTCCTTCATGCGCGCGATCGCCGGACCCAGCTGCGCCATCTCTGCCGCCCCAGCAGGCGCATTGAGCGGCCGCCTGGCTGCACAAGAGCGGCAACAACAGCGCACTTGACAGAGCTCCAGCTTGGGATGCGTGCCGGCTGCCTTTACGATCTCGGCGCGCGTCGCCGATGGCCGGCCGTAGGCCAGGTTCCGCATGATGGTGTCAGCAAAGAGCACCGTGTCTGCGACGCCGCAATGCCGTGTGAAACTCCGCAGCGCCGGTTCACACCTGCTAAGACGCCAAAAGGAGAGGCAGCATGCGCAGGCAACCTGGGCAGCTACATCTGTTTATGCAACACACTCGTGTGCTGGGTACTAGTGCTTAATGAGGTCGCACCCTGCGGGACGACGGCGACGGCAGTGCGCAGGGACGCCTGGCGCAGCTCCCGCACATCTGTACCATCCAGCAGCACCGCGCCGGCCTGCAGGACAGTGCTCCTCCTGTGGTCAGTATGCATGCCAGGCGCACACCGGACGAGCGTGACAAGCATGCTGCTGGTGCGAACGGCAACCCGGGCGTCAGATTAGAGTGCGAGCGCTTGGGTGCAGCTGCCTCACCTGCACGTCGTAGAGCCGGACCAGCAGGCGCAGCAGCGTACTTTTGCCTGAGCCGCTGCTGCCCACAATGGCGCAGCTCTGCCCGGGCGCCACGCTGAGGGTCACCCCGCGCAGCACCTCGCGCTCGGGCGTGTACCCAAAGCGCACGTCCTGCAGGTCCACCGCGAGCCCGCGCACGCCATCGGCCGACCTGCACCACAGCACGCCTCGCTCGGTGCAGGCTTCCCAGGCTGCGCTATTGCAGGCACGCAGCTCGCGCAGCCGGCCAGGCTCACGAGCCAGACGTGGCAGGCGCCTCCGGGACGCCGAGGTGCGGGAAGGCCTTTGGAGCACGGATGGCGGATGCGCCGGCCGCCGGCAGCTCGCGCGTGCCGTCCGGCAGGCTGGGCTGCGTCTTCAGGATGCCGAAGAAGGCCTGCCGGGGCCGCAGGCCTACTGCGCTCAGGAGCTGGGCGCGCCGGCGGCACGTGTCTGCCATGACGCGTCGTCAGGCAGATGCGATGTGCACCGGTGTGCCTGGCCTCGCCAGTCTCTGCCAGCGCGCGCGCGCGCGCGAGCGGCGAGGGCCGAGCGCACCTCCATGTCCACCAGGCTCTGGCGCAGCTCGCGGTAGAACCAGCCCAAGAACTGGAGCGGGCCCCAGAGCTGCAGCAGCAGGCCCTGCGCCATGACCTGCACACATGCGCGCGATGGCCCCTGTCAGGCGCACGGTGGCTGAAAGGTGCGTCGGTGACACAATGAGCAGCAGCCGCAGGTGATCCCACGCTGAAGCGCTGCCGCGCTCACCAGGTCGCCCGCCGTGAACGTGCCGGCGGGTGTGGCCGTGGCAGCCGTGACGAGCACGGCTGTCAGGCCGCAGGCCAGCACCACGGCCTGGCCAGCGTTGAGCATGGCCGCGATGGCCTCCGTTGCCACCGCAGCGCGCTGGTAGCCTACCAGGTACTCGTCGTACTCGTTCACCTGTGCAGCAATGCAGTCGGCCGCTCACGCGAGGTTGCCAGCAGGCTGCAGTCCTTTCTAGCCAAGCCACGCAGCGAAGGCTTTCATCATCTGCAGGACGTCAGTGACACACAAGCAGCAGCACTGCGCAGCATCTATTTGGATGCAAACGATTCCCGACGAACGCCCAAGATCAGTTCCAGTACATCGATTGATGATCCACCAACTATTGCGCAACGAGCAAGGTGCACCAGGCACACCTCAAGCTGCTCGTTGTTGAAGAGCTTGACAGTCTCGTAGTTGAGCAGCGCATCCACAGCCTTCCCCGTCGTCATGTTGTCCAGCTTATTTACCTCCTTCCGAACCTGGCGTCAGACAGGCGCCTCACCTCCCGCGCTGCAACCATCTTTTCAGCCCTGCTGCATGCGTCGCCTCAGCTGCAAGAGCTGCCCCGCCCCCGCCACGCATGCTTGCATGCACCGAGCGCAGTTGCAAGGGTGCACGTGCGCAAGCACGTGCGCCCACTCTTGCTGCCGCCCCTGCTTGCTTGCGCGGCGCGCCTCTGCCGCAGCGCGAGTCAGCGACGCCGTCCACAGCACGTACGCGATGAAAGTCGCGACGACCAGCGAGGCGACCGCCGGCGCAAACGTGCGCGCCAGCAGGCCGCACACCAGCACCAGCTCGATCGCCGTCGGTACAAAGGTGAACACGACCGCCCGAAAGACCATGGCCACGCTCCTCGTGCCTGCGCCAGGAGCCATGCCAAACGCTTGACACCAAGGCAGACAGCAGACAGCAAGGGCGGGCTACAGAAAATGAGGGATGGACGTGGCCATGCGCCACTGCTCATGCTGGTCGGTGCGCCCGCAGGCCAGCGCACCGCGCTCGAGGATGCGCGACAGCGCGCCGGTCCGCCGCTCGAGGTGGAAGTTGGTGTCCAGGTCGAGCACGTGCTGGAATGTGTGGTAGGCCACGCGCCGCCCGGCGGCCTGTCACGGAACACTACATGCTAAGCCCACGCAGGCACGCCGTACGCCACGCACGCCAACGCCAAACAGACGCGCTGCTGCATGCAAACGCATTCCCACGCTGCCAGGGAAGCAACTGCAGAGGATGTGCGTCCATGTTCCAAAGCTGCCAGCCAGCTGAGGAGCGGTGGGACCGTGCCTGCGACACAGGCGTGAACACCGGCCCCTGCATCTCTTTGGTGATCGAGTTGGCGACGCGGCAGCCGCCCGAAGCAAGCAGTGCGATGGCACAGGCGCGGATGCTGACGTCTGTCACAGTGCCGCTCAGCGCGTCGACCGCCCGCTTCAGGTACAGCGGCACCGCCAGGCCTGGTGCACGGGCGCTGCTAGTGAGCATCTAAGCAACAAGCGTTGTCGTACGCGGCGCAGACGTCTGGAACGATAGCACCCTGGCTGGCTTGGCTGGTCAGCTGACACCTGTTCCCCCAAGCGTGGGCTCACCAGCGGCCTTGGATACAAACATGAGCAGCACCGCGCCGCCCAGGCGCCACCACAGCTGCCGGTCGGACGTGGCCAGCTTCACCAGGTACGGCATGACGTCCAGCAGACGCGAGGACGCGGGCGGCTCCGGCAGCGAGGCGGGGCGCGGCAGCACGGTCGCGCCGCGTGGCTGGTCGCTCGCCTGCCTCGCGGCCCTGTCCTCCCCGTCATACTTGCCTGGCCAGGCCACTGTGCTGGCCGCCGCGCACACAGCGGCCTGCGAGCGCCGACGGCAGCGCGCGGGCGCGAGCACGGGCGCGGGCGCTCGCGCGGCGGGCGTGCGTCCTGCTGTCCTGGCAGCGGGCAGCAGGCCACGAACAGATGGCCGCCGGCCCAGCACGGGTGACAGCTGACAGGCCCTGCTCGCCGGCAGGCCGCCTGCGCCGTGCTGGCCTGCCACCAGCACGCACTGGCGCATCCTAGTAGTGTATATGCTGCCGCACCTCGTCAGCAGCACGCTAGAGCCCCTCTAGCGCCGCAGGCGCAGCACCGCTCAGCTGTGTTACTCCTTTGCCAACAGAATTATGAGCTGCACAGCACTTTCTTGAATAAACACTGCAAGAACTCCGACGCAGCTGGTACACTTGTGTGTGGTTGTCTTCTTTTAAGCACCGACCCAGAATACGCAAGCAACCAGCTGCGCTACGTTAAAGTGCTCTGCCACATACGTCTCTGGAGGCCCGTAACGTTACGGTTACCCGTTCAGGCTCACCCCCGTAGGTTTGAAAATGTGACAGCTTTGGTGCATTTACACCAGAGCTACAAATGTAGTAGACTTGCAAGTTAGGAGAAAGTGCCCGCGAGAAGAGCGCGCCCACTCACCAGCGGATGCATTAGTGGAGACACATACTGAGGCACTGTGCTTCAAGCGTGAATGCGATAGGAACGGCGGCATGGAGCAGCATGCAGCAACTTCTGTGCGTGTGTTTGCGCACGTGTTGCCAGTGCTGTCCTTGTAGATAACATGCACGCGCACTGAGCCATGCTGCCTACTTGCAGGCTCACAAGCGCGAGCGTGCCGTGCTCGGGGAGCTGGCAGGGATGCCCGCACAGGAGTCGCTGCGGAAGCGCAAGAAGTTCCAGAAGGCGCAGAACCGCCGCGTCAGCTTTGCGCCAGACAACCAACTGGAGACCATGCACCTCTTTTCCAAGGTGGGCGCGCGCTGCTTCCTGTGACGTGCAGTGTGGGGCACGCGTTGCCCTGCAGGCCCCTCGGGCAGCGCACCTGTCCGCATGCAGTGCGCTTGCTGTGCGCTTGCGGCAAGCGCACGTAACCTTGCCGTGACGTCGCAGGACGAGTACCAGCCCACGCCAGACGCCGAGCGCGAGCTGCCACCGCTCGATGGGACGCACGGGCTGGGGCCCCCTGGACCGAGCGGCGCGGCGGGGTTGACAGACATGCCTGATGCCTGGGCCCGCCACGCCGCGGGCGAACCCAGCCCCTCCGGCTCGCTGAGCCTGGCCGCCTCGCCCGCCAGCCTGCGCGGCGCGGAGACAATGGACCTGGTGACGGCTGCATCGCTGGAGCTGGGTGACGGGCGGCAGCCGGCGGCGGCCGGCGCCACAGACGACTTTGACGAGCTTGCGCGCCAGGAGCTGCTCAGCGGCGTCCTCATGGGCGAGCAGACTGCTGGGCCCTCTTTGGCGGGTAAGCGCACCCTGCCTGAACAAGTGCAGGGTGTTCATCCAACAGCCAGGTCTGCTTGCCTAGGAGCCTGGGGTCAGGAGTAAGAGCCTGACCCAGGAGGCCGCCGCCTTGGCCCGCCTTGGTGCCTGAGGGCCGTGCGACTGCAGGCGAGATCACGCACGGGGTGCCAACGCTGGGTGAGCTTGCTGAGGCGGACGAGGCGGAGGATGCAGCCGCTGAGGCCGACACGGACCCGCCAGCCAGCGCAGCCAGCAACGGGGCAGGCCACCACCTGCGGCGGACGGGTGCGGCGCCCGCTGCGTCTCAGATGCCGGCCGGAAGCTGCTCCAAGTGCGCGCAGTCTGGCACGACTCCCTGACCATCAACGGAAGCTCTGTGCTCAGCGCGGCGACAAAGCACTGCGTCTGCCTGAGCGCTTCACGCCCTATCTTACAAGTGCAATGGCCTTACCGCGCTTGTTTGCATCAGAGCCGCCTGACAGGCCTGCAAGGGAGGCCGGGAGGGCTGAGGCCGCCTGGCGCGCGCGCAGAAACTCCGGCGCGTGCGAGCGGGGAGATGTCCAGGGAAGTGACGCTGGGGGCGGGGACCGCGACGCCCGGCAGCGAGCGTCCAGGCGATGCCGCTCGCCTGGCTGCGCCGGACATGCCCCGCGCGGGCGACACCACAGGCGGCGTGTCGCTCGGATACACGGCGGCACTGGAGGGCCAGGGCCACACGGCGTGGGGCCCTGCGGCCGAGCAGACAGCGCCGCTCAGCGAGCCCGGCGGGGAGCGCGCGGGCGCCGCGCAGGCCAGCAGGTGGGGCATGGTGCCCGGCAGCGAAGACACGATGGAGCTGGACCTGAAAGGGCAGGGTGCGGCACGCGAGCCCTCTGCCCTGCCCTGCGTCAGCGCTTGCAATCATCAGCGCCCCAGCCGTACACGTGCCGGCAACAGCAGGCGCTGCGCGCTGCTCGCTGGGACTCTCGCTGAGCGTCTCCAGACCGTCTCCAACCTTGCCCGGGAGCCAGAGAGGGACCAAGTGACAATTCTGTGCTTGCCCGCAAAAAGCTTTTCTGGCGGCCTGCAGGGCGGCGGCTGATGGGCGAGGCGACGTACAATGACATCTATGGCGCAGCGGAGGACAACGCATCAGATGCGGAGGTCGGCGCCGTAGGCGACGACGCCACAGCGGCCCCGCCGCCACCCAACTGCGCGACTCCGGACGGCGAGCGCGCGGAGCCAAGCCCGGCGCCCACTGCGGGCGGCCCGGCCAGCGCGGGCGGCGGCGGCAGCGCAGCCAGGCGCTCCAGTCTGGGCAGCCTGTCGAACCCCAGCCCTTTGACTGGCCGGCGCTCTTCGCTGAGCAGCGACGTCCGCGAGGCCAGTGCGCCAGGTGCGAAGCAAGTCGATAAGTAAGGGAGCTGTGTGTCTGCAGCACCGCTCGATGGCGATCAAGCCTGCACTTGCTCGCGCACGCACAAGTAAATGCTGGGGCCACGCGGTGCCTAACGAGACTGCGCGCTCTCTGGGTCAGGCCGGAGCAGCCCGTGGACGCGCAGCCAAGCTGCGGCCAGCCGGCGGCGCAGCATGGCCGGCGGCGACGCCACCGGTCGCCTGCTCGCTGACGACTTTGCCCCGACTTCCGAACAGGTGACACAGCAGGCCGCTCCGCCTGGCTCATGCAGTTCATGCAGACATGCGGTGCTTGTGAGGCTGTCGAGCATGACTGCAAAACTGACACAGAGTCAAGGATGTACGTGTGCTGTGTGTCTGCAGGGCGCGCCCGCAGCACAGGCGTCAGTGAAGGCAAGCCGGTCGCAGCATGAGCTGGACGCAAGCAACCACCAAGCACCAGGTAAGCCTCATATCATGACAGCTGCATTGTCACGCGCACCATCCACACATCCATCGCATGTCACATTTCAGCTCCGCACGTTCCTTGTCGGAAATGGTTACAGCCGCAGGCAGATCCTGGCATGTTAACATCATGTGATGACGTGCTGGGCAGGCCCGCTCATCTGTGAGCCCATTACCAGGGCACCCATGTATGATTTTGCTGGCGTGCAGGTCAGGACGCCACAACCAGTCTGCTGCGCGAAATGGCGGACACTGTGCCGGACAGGCCTGCGCTGGCGGAGGGCGCGCTGGGTCTGCTGCGCCGCCGCATGACCCAGCTCGGCAGCGCGCAGGTGGCCCGCACTTCAGCCAGCATCTGCTGTTCCAGGCCATGTAGCGCTGGGTGCCGCTCTTGTGTCACCCTGCCATCCCATGCAAGCTGCCCTGACATTCCCCGCGTCCCCCGCTGCACGCAGGCTCCTGGCGACCAGGGCGGTCTGACCCAGACGGCGGGCCTGAGCATGGGGCGCAGCGACAGCAGCGGGCCGCACACGCTGGCGCTTCTGCGCAGCGGGCCCACGCCCCACGTCGGCGCCGGGGGCGCGCTGCCCACGGGAGGCGGGCTGCCGGGCAAGACAGCACAGCTGCTTGCGGATGCGACCATGGCCTCAGCGGCTGGGTCCTCGCGCGGTGGGGCGGCCGCCGCCGCCAGCGAGCATGCGGCCTCCCCGGCGGCAGAGATGCAGAGCCGCCCAGATGCTGAGGTGGGCGACGCACGCCCTCATATAAGACTCTGCGTTGCCCCGAGCATGACGGTGGCACAGCGTGCACAGCTCGCATGTGTGAGCATCTGCAAGCTTGATGTCCTGGGCACCGTGTCTTGCTGTGCCAGCTTGGGCCGTGCACTAAGGTCGTCTGTGCGCAGGCGCCTGCGGCCCCTGAGAGCCCGGACCTGCTGCATGACCAGACGCTGGAGGGCATGGAGGAGCCGCCCGAGCTGGGCGCTTGGGAGGGGCCGCCGGGCGGCACGCCCGCACCAATCCCAGGTCAGCGCTCTGCCGTCGCTGCGCCTGGAGCCTGAACAGCGTGCTGCGGCTTGTCGTATTTAGGTGTAGGCAGGAAGTGCCGCTGTATAGCAGCCAAGCCAAGCATCGACATGCGTGCTGAGAGCAGGGCCGAGAGCCATGATGACAGGCAGGCATGCTGCATGCTGGCCAGTCCCACAGTCCGTGAACGCAGGGGTTGTCCCTCTGCGGGGACAGGCGGTCCGCTCCTGCTTCGCACGCCGCCGCCGCCGCCGGCGTCCGCGCAGCGCCGCGTGGAGGCCGCGAATGCCAGCCTGCAGCGCGTCGTGCACTACTCCGCCACCCGCATGGCAGCCTCGCCGGCTGTGGCGTCCCTGCGGCGCTCGCCCGCGCCCTCGCGCTCCGCGCCCCGCTCGCTGCGCGCGCCTGACGGCAGCGCGGGCCGCCCCGCGGCGACCCCAGCGGCCTACCCCGTGCCGGAGGGCGACACGCGGTCGCTGCAGCGCATCCCGGGCGGGCCCAGGCTCGCGCGCACGCCGGTCGGCGGCCGCTCTGACAGCAGCCGCCTGGCGCCCGCTTCCGGCTCCGGCCCGAGCTGGGTGCGTGCTGCGGCTGCCCCGCCGCCGTCTGCGTTGCCAGCTGAGCGTGGCCTGTCCTGCCACTGGGCTCCTGCACAAAATGCCTTTGCCCTGCACGCGTCCGCGCCCGCTCAACGCATGATGTGGCGCGTGCCTGCCACGGCACAGGAGGGGCTCCGCAGCGGCGGCGCGCCCGCGCCGCAGCCGCCGCGGTCGGCCGCGGCCGGCCGGCCGGAGGCGCCGCCGCCCCTGACCTTCCACGACTTCCTGAAGGAGGCCGACCTGCAGTTCCTGGACGCCATGCGCCGCGGCACCTCCCTCAACCTGGCCGACCTGGCGTCGGACCCGCCGCCCGCGACGCTCCAGGCGCGCGCCGGCGTGCGTGCGCTGCAGGGGGCCCGCCCCGGCCGCGGGAGGCTGTCAGAGCGCTCGCACGTGCTGCGCTGGCGCGCGCCATGCCTGGCCGACCCGCCAATCATGCGACTGCTGGCCGCTGGCGCGCCGGCACCCAGCCGCCCCCGCGGCCCGCGCAGGAGAGCTACGCGCTGGAGTGCGTGACGCGGCCGGCGGTGGAGCACCTGGAGCGCAGCCTGGGCGCGCTGCAGGCGGCCGCCGCCGCGCGGCGCGCCGACATCGCGGCCAAGGAGGCCGCGCTGGCGGCGCACAACCCGCGCGCCTTCCTGGCGCTGCAGGCGCGGCGCTGCGCCGCGCCTGGCATCGCTGCTGCTGACCCCAGAGCATCCCGGGCGCCAGCGCGCCGGCAGCGAGCGTGCGTGAGGCGCGCCGTGGCACGCAGGGCGCGGGCGAGGACGAGGCGGCGCAGCTCAAGGCGGCTGCCGCCGCGCTGAAGCGGCTGTGCCGCATGCGCACGTCGGTGGCCTGGAAGGACTGGCGCGCCTCTGTGGAGGCGGAGCATGCTGCGACGCTGCAGGTGGGCACGGGCGGCCGCGCCCTGCTTGCCGGCTGCGGGTCCGTGACCATGAGCGCGCCGCCAGCGGCAGCGTGAAGAAGGGGCATGGCCCTGAGGTGCATGAGATGCATGGGTTGACAAACGCATGGAGACAGCAGGCTGCCCAGCCCTCTCCTGCTGCTGCCGGCACACACGCACAGCGTGTCCATGCAAAGCGCGCAGGCCAACAACAGGATGCTGGAGGATGACGCCGCGCATGCGGAGGCAGACCTGCAGCGCCTCCGGACTCTGAGCCGCTCCGCCGCACAGCTGGCTGCCGCGGAGGCGGCGCGCCTGCGCAGGCACAGCGCCGCGCTCCAGGCACGTCTCAGACCCGCAGCGGGCAGTTGTCTTGACCCGGCTGCATGGTGTGTCTCGCAGGCTGCACAGAAAGCCAGTGCCAGCTCTTACATCGACCGGGCAGGTTGGACTTTGCAGCTGTGCTGTTTTTCATAAGCGTGGTGACGGCAGCACAGGCAGCGCCCCATGCGCAGGAGGAGGCGCAGGCGGCGCAGAGCCTGGGGGTGCTGCGCACGGCGCTCGCCGCGCAGGAGGCTGCCAATGCTGACCGCGCGGCGCGCAGCGCGGCCAGCGCGGCGAGCCTGTTAACGCTGCAGGCGCGCCCCGCATGTGACGTCTGCTGTTGCGACCAGGTCGACAGCAGAGCGACAGGCTGCCGCGGCTTTCTGCAGGCGCGGCTGGCAGACATGGGCCGGCAGCGCGAGGCGGCGCGGCAGGGCCTGGCCGAGAAGCAGGCGGCCGCCTCCGCGGCGGCCAGGCGGGTCGTGGCCGCCGATGGCAGCGCGCCTGTCCTGCTTGCCAAGGCGCGCCCCGCAGGCTTGGGACATGCTCTCCAATGCGGACGGCTCCGCAGCCTACTGTGTTACATGGGCTGCGGGCCATGGCTGCATGACGCGCACCATCTGCCTGCCCTCTGCTCCTGTTTGCTCCTGCGCGAGCATGTAAAGCATTGGCAGCTGCCCTGAAATCGGAGCTGTTTCACGCTGCGCTCGCACTCGCCGCAGCTGCGCGACCTGGATGCGCTGGCGAGCTGCGTCGGCTGGCGGCTGGAGGCTGCCAGCGCTGGTGAGAAGGGCGTTGAGCTGGTGGCGCGCTTGGGCGCGCTGCTCCGCCTGCGCTGCTTCATCAGCTGCGCCGCTGCTGCGGGTGGGCCGCACGCACGCGGCTACCTCGAGCTCGTGCAGCCAGGCGCGCGCGCAGCACGGTGCCTCGTCCGCAAGCCCACGACGCGGAACTCTGTCGCATGCACGCGAGCCCTTGCTGTGCAGACAGGCTCATGCCACGTGCTCCAGCACAGGGTCGGGTTGCTGTAGGCCATGCCACCTCGCAGTGCCTTCTGGTGCACGATAGTCGTGCTGACCTCCTGCGCGCTGCTGTAGACATGCCAGAGTCAAAGCTGTTGGGTCAACGTAAGCATGCGCTGCAGGGGAAGCCCCCGGCGTCTGTGAGAGCGAACGCGCACTTGCGTCTGCGCTGATGCGCACGAGCGCGCCGCCGCCGCTGCCTACGAGCCGGCCGCCTTCGGCGCGGCATGCGGCAGCAGCGCTGCAGCCGACAGAGGTCCTGGCGAGCCTGGAGATCCGCAACGCCACGCTGCCGCGCATGTCGGCCGCTTTGCTCGCCTACAGGCACTGCCCTCTTGCTGACATGCCCAATGCTCGCTTTTGGCATGCATTCCTAGCCATGGGCGTGAGGTCAAGCGCGGCAGCCTGCACCCTGCAGGCACTGCAGCCCAGGCGGTGCAGGGGGGCAAGTGGGTGTGTGGCACACGCCGTCTTTCTGTGGGCGCCAGACCCTGCCCGCCCTCTCATGCATCACACCCTCCCCGGCGCTGCGCGCAGCATGTGGGCGGGGCGCATCGCGGACGTGGCCGCAGACGCCAGCGGCCTTCGGCTCGCCTGCGCCGCCCTCGCGGCCGCGGCTGCCGAGGGCGGCGGCCTGCGCCTGGACGTCCTCAACCTGACGGCGCAGCTCAAGTTCTCGGTGCTGCTGCGCATCGGTGCGCCCCCACCGCTCTCGCCGGCCCTCGGCCACCAGTGTCCTTGCAAGAGCCAGGCCCGCAGCGTGCGGCTTGCCTGCAAAGCGAACACGCGGTGGCCCGACTCCCAGGCGCCTGCGCGCCGGGCAGGCCGCGACTTCCCGCTGGGCGCGCTGGCGTGCCAGGCCCGCATCCGTCTGGCAGCGCCCGGCACTGCGCTCGCGCCGCCTGACATTGAGGCCGTGGTGGCCGCTGTCGCGCCCGGCTACGGCCGACTGCAGGGCATCTGCTGCGCGCTCGCGCGCCTCGCCGCTGCCGCAGGGCCCCGCGACGAGAAGACCAGCAGCACGGGGGCAGGCGCGGAACGGGGCGGCCGTGGCGAGGCGGCCGCTGCCGGGGAGGGCGCTAGTCTGCACCTGTTCAGCAACCCGCTCTTCACGCAGATGACTCCTGGGCAGGTGGCGTAGCTGCAGACAGTACGGGGGCAGTGACAGCACGAGGGTATTGGTATGATGTCTGTACAATAGTCTGTGCTTTTATACATGCAGCCCAGTCCCTGCCCCGCACGTCCTCGGACAAGGTTTCGCGTTGTCTTCTGTTTAATCCCCGTAAGCACACAGATGGACTGCACGTCACAGGGCAGGCCAGCACAGTCAAGCACAGCGGCACACGGCGTCATCTTAAAACACGCGAGCGCAGTGTTTGCGCTGCTCTTGCAGAAGCTCCTCGCAAGCCAAGCGAGGTGCGCGCGGCGAGGACGCAGCATACTCCCGTTGTATGTACCGGCACCACAGCGCAAGGCCGCGCACAGGTGCGCAGCTCTCCTGACGCTGCACTCGCTCAAGCACTGCGCCACACTCCGCACTACCTGCGGCCCCGGCCCCGCCCGCGACCCCGCCCGCGTCCGCGCCCCGCCAGGGCTGCTGGCCGCTCTGGACGCTTGGGCCGGATCTTCGGCTGGTCCAGGTCCACCAGGAGGGTGTCCAGGTTCAAACTGTCGGGCAGGATGTAGTACCGGATCTGGTTTCCGCGCACGCTCATGCTGTCGACGTGCACAGCCGGCTTGCCCTTGGGAATGAGCTTGATGGCCTTCAGGTGCGTGTTCATGGCGATATCCACACCTGCAGCGTGGGCACAGCGCGCTGCTCAGCCGGAGCGCAAACCCGCGCGGGCCTGCAAGCGCATAATGCGGGTGCCGCACGGACGCGCCTGTGATGGTGCCCTGGATTACTGTCCCGTTCTTCAACTCTATCTGCACGGTCTCACTTGTGAGCTTCATCAAGAACCTGTGCGCGGCCGTGCAGCCAGTGTTAGCCACACGCCCAGTGCAACCAGACGCAAAACGCAAAGGCGGCTGACTTTGCCCATACCTCACAAGCTTCACCATGCTGTGCGATCTCGGAGAGCGGCTTCGGCGCGTCAGGTGGAAACCTCAGGGAGAGCTGCAGAGCCTCAGCGCCCAAATGCACTGTAAGCCGGGTTGCATGTATGAGAGCCTTACGCAGAAAGCAAACGCCTGTTGTGTGGCCCGTGAACAGAGTAGCCGCTCCGACAGGGGAGAGGGGCGGTGCTAGGGCTCCTGCTGGCCCTAACCCTAACCCTAAGGTCATTACCGACCATTGACAAAACTTACTTGAAATATGGACCTTGACGGTGGCCAAATGCATACTCGCATGCTTAGATGAAGTTAATTTGATCACTACGCGGCCCTTAGGGCCGCGGCCGTAAGGGGCCAGGTTTGGCCGACACACGGTTGTAACTAGGAGAGTATGGAGGTGTACGCGTCCTGTGCGCACAGGGGCGTATGCTGCGGCGTACCCCGTGTGGCTGCCACACTGTGGCAAACCGCGACAGAGCTGGCGAGGCGGTATTGGAGCACGAACGCTTACATGGCATGCGTTCCTATGACAGGACAACACAAAATGTCGGAATGCTCACCGTTTGGCTCAAACATGCCACGCAAGCACATGGCGCCATGGAGCGCACTTGCATGCACTCCCATCAAGTGTTACCCATGGTTCAGCCAGTCTGGTTCGCCCTCATGTCGACAAGCAGCCTCAGGCCATGCGGCACGCAACCGCCGGTCGCCCCTCCTCGCCCTCCGCACCTTCGCTCTCCCCCCGGGCCGCATGCGCCAGCAGCAGGTTCAGCAGCTCAGGCCGCTCGCTCAGCCGCATCAACACCGAGGGGTGGATGCCCAGCGGGGGCCCCTCACTTATGCGCTCCTGCTTGGCACATGGTGAGGCATCATCGCAGGCGGCCACACTGCTCGGCCCAGGCAGCACTGCAACACACGCAGCAGGCACGCCAGGCAGAGCGTGCCATGTCAAAGGCGTCCGGGGGTTGACGCACGCTGGGCACACCTGGTTATCTTTCATGGTCTGCATGAGCGAGCGGGCGTCCGCCGCCTGCTCATCTCCGGGGCTCCAAAGTTTCACAGTCCGCTCGATGCCGCTGGTGGCCAGCACGGGGAGGCTGGGGTGTGCCTGGCAGTGAGGCCGCTGCGTCAGTGCTGTGAGCCGCAACCAGCTGGCAGTCAGCCGGGGAGCCCGGCGGGCCAGCGCTGGGGTACGGCAGCATCTGGGAGTGCCGACCTGCACTGCGTTGACCACGTCCTGGTCCGCGGCCAGCGTGGCCACAGGCCGGCCGGAGTCTGCAGCGTAGATCCACACGCGCCCATCATCGCTGCCTGCTCCGCTCACCCGCCGCAAGCTTGCAAATGCATGGATTTGCAGGCAACTGCGTGCAGCACTGCCATAGAGGTGGAGCTGGCGGGCTCCGCTGACACATTATTTTAAGCCGTGGCCTGAGTCGGTGGACTGCACAGCAGAGCCCGCACCGACTGCGACCAGGGAGTCTCCACCAAAGAATGTGGCCTCCTTGATATCTGCAGGTCGCGCATCAGGCGCCATCAGGCAGGCAGGCAGGCACAGCAGAGAGTGAGCGTGTGTGCATGCGCCGCTCAGCTAGCACACCGGTCTGCACGTTGATGTGTCCAATGTAGCGCCGCAGCTCGCGCGTGGAGCCCGCAGCCTGCGTGGCGGCGAAGCAGTCCTCGCCCGCAAACAACGCAGCAGCAGCCTCTCTGCCCCTGCAACAGACAGAGGCGTCACTGCACCGAGCCGCCCTCTGGTAGCCTCACTCTGCCCCGCGCGCCTGCCACACACCTGTTAGGCGGCGGTCTCCGCCCGTTGACGCTCTCCTCTGCGAGCGCTCCTGCTGCTGCGGACCCCCGCTCATCTGCGGGCAGGGGAGTGCTGCCCGGCGAGCCTCCTGCATGTGGCGGCGATGGCGGCGGCGGCGGCACCTCGTCCTCCTCTGCTAGCCCCACAGACGGCGCATCGCTGCCTCCCCGCCCGCCGCTGCTGCGTGAGCTGCTGGCCCCGTCGCGGCGCTGACGCCCGTCAGCCGCCATGCGCATGTGGGCAATGATGCCCTCGCGCACTTTGGACAGGACGGGCGCATCCGCACGCTCGGGGTGCACGCGCTCAAAGGCGGTCACAGCCGCTGCTGCAGCCTGCCGCGCAGCGGCCCGGCGCTTCATACACCCTGCCCACTGCTCCCAGCAGCGCACAGCCGGCCGCACAGGCCGTGGAACAGGGGCGCACCTCGGTAAGGCCGAGGACAAACAGCGCCTGCACACGCAGCAGAGCTGCCCGGGATGAAGCTCGGCCCGTGGGCGCGTCTGTTCTCCGCTGGCTCAGTGGCAGTGCTCCAGCAGCCTCGCTGTCCATCAGTGCTGCCCAAGCATCGCCGGCCCAATCCCTCGCCTGCGCGATGGCCTCCTTGAGTCGCGCTCTGTTTGGAGCGCTGCTTGCCGCAGGAACACCCCTGTAGCGCACCCCCCGGCTTTCAAGCAAAGCTGCCAGCATACCCTGCAGTGCGCAGGTCGGCACAGGTGGACGCCCGGGCTGTGCGAGCGCACGAGCAGGGCCGCAGCGCGGTCCTCATGCAGCTGTGCCGAGTGTGGTGCCTGCTGCAGCGCGTCTGTGTACAGCCAGATGGCCTCCGTGTAGCGCTGCACAAACCCAGAGAGTGTTGGTCAATAGCGGGAGTTGGCCGACGAATCAGTAAGCATGTAAGCCAGCACAAAGTCACAGCACGCTTGGTGCATGCCTTGTCCCGGAATGCAGCACTGGCTCTGGCGTAGAGGGCGGAGGCTGACGCATCATCGCTCCGGCCAGCTTGCCTGCGGGCAAGTGCCTGGCTGTTGTGGGTGGGGCTGACAAGCAACCGTTCGCAGCTTCACATGTGCACGGTGTGCTGCAAAGCGCATGCTGCCCTGCAGGCGCACATGGCCTCCGGCACGCCGCGCCGCTGGCCCTGCGCCGGGAATGCCGCCACGCAGCTGCCGTCTCGCGTCACATCGAACGCATACGCGTTGTCGCCTGCGGAGCATGACTCGGCCCTCAGACACATGTCAGACAACACCAGGAGGGCTTCGGCAGCATCAGCATGTCAGCCGCCCACCGTTGTATGATGCCACGAGGCGGTCGCCATGACTCCCGAATGAGACGTGCGTTGTGTGCGGCGTTGCACGGCCGGCATGCTTCGCTGCGGCACACGGCGGACGCATCAGTCCTGCCAGCCTGGATGTGCTTCACATGCATGACGTGTCGTCGGCAGAAGCAACAGTGCGAGCAGCTCGTCGCCTGGCAACTCATACACTTGTGAGCTGCAAACATGTATGCTTCTGCAGGGGCGTGCGGGAGGCACTCACGCAGGCGGTGGTGGGCTGGCGCGAGGCGCAGGAGGGGCCTGCAGCCACGAGCTGCGTCCTCCGGGCTCTTCGGGCTGCCTGCAGCATGGTAGCCCTTGTTGGACGAGCTTTTGACAGCGGCATGCAGTGCAGCAGCACATGGCCCCGGCGCACCGACACTCAGCATGCGGCGGTCAAAGACGCGCACGTACTGGTCGCTGCACGCCAGAGCCAGCTGGGTCGGGCGCACCTGACAGAACATTCCAATATTGGCAGTGGACCGCACGTGCACTTGGGTGCAAAGCCCTGGACAGAGTACGTACAAGCTGGTGGGACACATGCCGCAACAGGGAAAGCGCAAGCAGGCAGACGCCAGCGCAAGTCGCATGCGATGCATGCACCGTGAGCGGGCACATGGGTATTGTAGCTATGCACACCGCATTTATCGACACAGCTTTCAGCTCCAGGTTGCCATGGCCGCGCAGCCGCTCCTCTGGCACGGAGACCAGCACGTTGGCGCTCTCTGGATGACTCTGGCTGCTTGCACTGCTTCCGCCCAGCAGAGGTCAGCGGATGCAGAGTGGGTTGGCACGCTCTTTGACCTTTGTGCTACGTCATCAGCTGCTTGACAACAGGTCAAAGGCATCTACCTACAAACGAGACAGACTTGGACCTGATGCAAGTGACAGAGCAGGGCAAACGACCTGCTCCGTGCATCAAACTGCCGGCATGTGCCGTCCTCCCCAGCAGACCAGAAGAGGTTGGGGTTGCCGGGCTCCACGTCCACATCCTGCAAGCAAGTGCGTGCAGCTTGTGTTTGCACTCTGGAGCTGTCACAAAACTGCAATACTTCGACAGGCATGCAATGCAGTTGCATCCTCCATTATGGACCTCTATGGCCACAGCTCTGAGCGGACGTATGCCGGGGTCACAGCCTCTCCTCCCAGCCCTGTAAGCAGGGCAGCTGACACCCTACCTTGCAAAATACAGAGCATGGCCTGCGCTGCATGGCCTCTAGTCCTACATTGAGCCACACATCACCTTGACACGGCTCTCGTGGCAGCGGTACACTGTGGTGCTTGCAGCGACGCTTGCACCCGTGCCAACCCGCCTCTCGGGCCCCGCTTCTAGCGTGTGCAACTGCGCGGGCGGTGCAGTGTCAGCGCCCTCTTTACAAGGACCTGGAGCTGATAGGAGCCAACAGTGGTGACGCTCAGCAAAGGCAGCACCTGCACAGTGCCGTCCATCCCGGCCGAAACGAGGCGCCGCCCCCCGGTGCGCGGAAGCCACGCCACGCCAAAGATGTTTGCATCCTGGTGACGCTGGTGTGCGTCAACAAAAAGACGAACACCTAGGCTTCCTGTAAAGGGCGGTGCTGGACCTGGGAGGAGATGTGCGCACATGCTCCGTTTCCACGGACAGCAGCCCGGACTGCTCTGGATAGCGCCATAGGCCTAGTGTCCGGTCATCGGAGCCCGAAGCAAGCATTGTGCCCTGCATGCAAGCTGCATGTGGCCGCCTGCTGCAACCAGGAGCAAGCACAACCGCAGCGACGGAAAATAAACCATGCCCACCTCCTCATTCCACGCCAGCCTGCGCATCCCCTGTGACCGCGCAGCGTGTGCTCCAGCGCCAGCCGTGCAGCCAGTGCCTCGGTGAAGACGTGTCCGCGCCGTGGCTAGGCCGCACATACAAAAGCATCAATGCAGAAACGTTGTCAAGTCCGGTGCTCGCCCATAAAAGTGGCAACGGCGAGCGTGGTTAGCGCACTCAAACCTTGCATGCCTTACGGCATACCAGCTCATAGGGGCAGACCTGCCAGTGGTACAGGCGCATGGTGCTGCTGTCCTGTCAAGCGCTCTGGACATAAGCACAGCAGGCACCCCGCCTCTGCTTGGTGCGCAGTGAAGAACCCGAGTAACAGACCTTCCTGCACATTCCAGCTCGGAGCCCGAGAGCGTTTGAGGCACTTACACTTTTGTAGACTAGACTTGTGATGGGCCATTGCTCATTTGGCAGTCGATCATTGTCGACTGCCATTGCTTGTGGGGTGGGACATGTGGGGGGTGCATGCTGCTAAAAAGAAGCTGAAGCCTGGGATCCCGCTTGGCGGAGGTTGGCCGCCTTACATGGCTATCGCAGTTGCAGCACCACACTCTCAAGTGTCCTTCACATGCCGCGCAGGCTGTGCCAGATGATACCTTACCATGCGCACAGACCAAGCTTGAACTGCTTCTCGCGCCCTCGCAGCAGCGTTCCCCGCAAGTCCACACCAACATTTCTCGAGTCTAGACTAGGACGTCGCCAAGGCCTCAGCAAGACAGCTCCGCTATTACGGACAGCAAGCACCGGCGCCAGCATCCGCCGCAGGGGCGGAGAGCAACACGGAACGCAGAGACGGCAGCTTCGCGCGCAGGCGCGCTGCGGCGCCAGGCGCCAGGTCGCAGTACTGGACGTCCAGGGTCTCCAGAGCAGGACAGGAAGCCAGACCCGCCTCGACCCGCTCGCCAGCAAGCAGCCTGTAAGCACATCACTCGCCTCTGGACGCGCAGCTTGCGCGCACAGGGCCAGGTGCTCATGCACGGTACTCGAGGGACCGGACGGGCGACCGGGGCTACCCACCTGCAGCCCTGGACGAGCGCCACAAGCAGGGCTGGGCAGCGAAGCTCGAGGCAGCGCAGCTCGCCAGCCCGGTTGAGGTCGAGCGCTGTGAGCGACGGCAGCGCCAGCGCCAGGCTGCGGATGCCCGACAGGCCCAAGCGCAGCGTGCGCAGCCCTGGAGCCACGCAGACAGGGTCGATGGCACACCCGGCGCACGGCTGCCGCTTGGGCGCCCGCGCTGCAGCAGGTGCGCCGAGCAGCACAAAGCTGGGGCGGGCAGCAACGCCTACCTGACACGGTGGTGGGCGCCTCGACCCAGGCGCTGCTCGCATCCTCGCAGCGCGCGGGCGCGTACATGCCGGTCATCGACAGCCGCTCCTGCGTCGCGCACGCTTCAGCGAGGCGCGCAGCCAGAGGAGTCGGCGCTCGCGCAGGCCGGGCGGGCGCCGCGCCTGCGCAGCCCAGTCGCGTGCGGTCGCTGGCAGCATGCCCAGCCAGCAGGCCCGCAGGTTCTTGCAGCCGACCGCGCTGAGGGCGTGCAGCGCGTGCCGCTCCGGCGCCGGCGCCGGGGCGCGCTGAGACAGGCGCCGCCACAGCTCGGCGGTCGCGCCCGAGCAGCCATTGATGGCCAGCACCTGCGGCGCCACGGCGTGCACGTGAGCAGGTCGCCGGGGCGCGCTGCCTGGGCCCCGCGTGCGCAGGCTTGCGCCGCGCACCTCCAGCCGCGGCACGCCGATGAGCAGGTCTGCCAGCGCGCGCGTCGGCAGCGGGCAGTAGCTCACGTCCAGCTCGGTCAGGCTTGGCAGAAGCGCGCCGCCGACAGCGGCGCAGGCGCCCGGCGCCGGCGACCTGCCCGCAGGCCCGCAGGCCGCTGCCTGCCCCGACGGCAGCAGCGCTGCCAGCGCGTCGTCGCGCAGGTACGCGCACGACGACAGCTTCAGCGTGTGCAGGCCCGCGCAGGCCAGGAACACGGGCGCCAGGTCCTGCGCGCGCGCCCGGCCGGCGTCGGCAGGGCGGGCCGCAGCGCGGGCGCCTGCCCCGGCGGCGCGCGCAGGCAGCCGGCGCGCCTGGACTTCCGTGTAGGACAGGTCCAGGACGCGCAGGGTGGCCAGGCCGCGCAGCGCGCCCAGCCCGGCCGTGTCCAGCGCCTGGCAGACGGACAGGACCAGCGTGTGCAGCGGCGGCGCGCTCGCGATGATGCCTGCCAGCGCCGCGCTGCCCAGGCGCGCGCAGAAGGTGGCGTCCAGCGCCTCCAGCGCTGGGCAGCGCAGCCGCACGTCCGCCAGCACGCCGCAGCCCCTGGCGCGCGGCGCGGCGCGGGCCTCGTGCGGGGCGCACGCCGGACGGGCGCGCCGGCCGGGGTGCGAGCCGGCGCGGGCGCACCGCAGGTCCAGCCGCCGCATGGCCGGCGCCGCGACGTCCAGCGCGGCCAGGGAGGGGCAGGTGCCCAGCGACAGCGCCTCAGTGCCGACCGGCCACAGCGCGATGCGCTGCACCTGGTCGCACTCCTCCAGCACCAGCTCACGCAGCGCGGGGCAGCCCACGCGCAACGAGGTGAGGCCCTTGCAGGCCACGATGCTCAGCCGCTGCAGGCTGCTGGAGTGCAGCTCCCCGTTGCGCAGCGCGTGGCAGTTGTCCAGGCGCAGCGACCTGCGCGCGCACGCGCTCAGCGCGCGCGGCCCCTGCGCGACCCCCCTGATGGCCTGGGGGTGCGCGACTGCGACGTGCGCACGCCACAGGCGGCGCGCACCGCAGCCGCGGGCACCCGCCGTAAGGCAGGTTGCCATGGCGATGGGCCCTGCTGTCGCACAGCGCGAGCAGCGCGCCGTCGCCCAGCGCGTCGCAGTCGCTCAGCTCCACCTCGGCCAGCCACGCGCACGCGAGTGCCAGCGCCTCCAGCGCCGCAAAGCCCTGCCACCGGATCGCGCACAGCGCATCGCTGGCCAGCACGACGCGCTTGAGGCTGGCCGCGCCGCGGTGCTGCCCCGCCGCGCCGCCCGCCGCCCGGCCCAGGTGCAGCGCCTCCAGGCCGCCGCAGCGGATGTCCACCTGGCGCGCGCGGCCACCTCTGCGCCTCCCGCCAGCGTGACCTGAGCACGCCGCAACGCAGGCGCGGCGTCCGGCACTGTATGGACTCGCACATGCCCCAGCCTCGCAGGCCAAGCCACGCACTGCGACCTGGGGCGCGGGGCCCGTGCCGCCCAGGCGCACCTGCGCCAGGGCGCGGCAGCCCAGCAGCGACAGCACGCGCAGGCGCGGCAGCGACAGCGTCACGCTCATCATCAGCACGCAGTTGTCCAGCGTCAGCTCCTCCAGCGCCGTCCAGGACTCCAGCGCCGGCACCTGCGCCGGGGCAGGGCTCACGCGCGCTCGCGTTCGATCGGACGAGCGCAGGGCGGCCGCGACTGCGGGGCCGGGCGCACCGCCGTGGACGGCGGCAGCGAGTCGCAGCTCGAGAAGTTGGCCACGCGCAGCGCCGGGAAGCCGCGCACCATGTTGAGCGTCAGCCCGATGCAGCTGGCCGCGGACAGCCAGCTGAGCTGCCCCAGGTGCTGGCTGGCCTGCGGGTGCGCGGGCGCGCGGGCGCGTCGGCACCAGCGGGCGGGCAGCAGGCGGGGACGGCCGTGTGCGCGTGTTGCAGCGCACCTCGCGCAGCGTGTCGTCGGACAGCGGCATGTTCTGGCAGAGGTCCAGGCGCTGCAGGCCGGTGAGCCGCGTGAGGACGGCGCGCAGGCTGCTGTCGCCCAGCTTCTGCACGCCGCTCAGGTCCAGCGCCGTCAGGGCGGGCGCCGTGACGGCCAGCTGCGTGACCACGCTGTTGCGCAGGCTGAGCGCGCGCAGCGCTGGGCAGCGGACGCCGATCCGGACGCTGCGGCAGCCGTGCAGCGACAGCGCCTGCACCGCCGGGTGCACCAGCAGCACGTCCGCCTGCGGCGCCGGCTGCCGTCAGCAGCTGCCCAGCAGCCGCGCTGGGCGCAGCGGGGGCGGCAGTTGCGGTGTGCGGCGGGAGCGCGCTGCGCGCCTGCGCGGTGCGGCCCAGGTTTGCGTCCGTCAGCGTCCAGCTCTCGAGCGAGGGCAGGTGCTGTGAGAAGAGTTGCAGCTCGGCCTCGCCGACGCTGGCGCCGCCCATCTTGAGCTGCCGCAGCCTGCAGCGCCAACGGCAACGTCTCTCACGTCCCCAGCCGCTGCCAGACGGCAGCAAGCCAGCCGAGGAGCGCCCGCGCACCGCTGCATGTTCGGCAGCAGCTCCACCAGAAAGTGCTCGCTGATGCTCAGGTCTGTGATGTTCACCTCCAGGACGTTGCAGTGCCGCCGCACAACCGCCAGCACCTGAGGGCACCGCCGACACCCGCTCAACCGTCAGGAGGCAGCGCAGGCGCGTGCGCTGGGCTCAGGGGCGAGCCGGCAGTGCTGGCGCGCCTGGGAGTGCTGCACCCCGCGCCCCTGAAAGTCCAGGGTGCGCCAAAAGTCGTCGCTCTGGGACACGTGGTGCCAGAGCTGGCACGTGGCGCCCACGCGGCAGAGGCCATCCAGGTCCAGGTGCGAGAAGAGCAGCTTCAGCAGGTCCGTGGATGTGCACACTGCTTCAACTGCAGGCTCGCACAGCGGCTGCGACGCTCGTGCCGCCGCTTCCGGCGCGGCCGCACCACCAGCCGGCCCCTCTGTCGCTCCGCGCGGGGTCAGCGCGAGGCGCCTCGGGCAACATGGGCCGCACCGGAGCTCACACCAGGCTCCAGCGTGCTTGCTCAAGTGGCAGCGGCGCACACCGGGGCTGGCGAGCTGCATCCGTATGCGCTTACTGCCTGCGCTCTCCTGCGCCTGCCTCGCCATGTGAAACCTGCGAGCGCTGCATTCGCCGGAGCTTCCAAGCTGGCAACTGCCACACTGTGTGCTCCAGCGAGCGCGGTGTCGGGACTGCCTCTCCTGGTTGGCGTTCCTCTCAAGGAGCGCTGTGCCAGCCAGGGATTATGCGCAAGTATGAAACGGAAGCCGAGCTGGTATGTATACCAACAACTTCAAAGTAAAGACAATGAAGCGCGACCGGCACCCAAAGAAAACGCAGAGCTGTCAAAAAGCTTCACGTCCATACTTACCACTGAAGTGCCTCAGCTGAACGCCCCAATACTTTGACGCCACTGCTGCAGCCGCGAGCTCAGCGGCATCAAATGCTGCAGCCTCCTGGGAGCTTGTGCCGCTGGATCGGCCAGGCGCAGGGATGCCGCCCTCGCCGGTGTTGGCAGCATTCGCTGCCGTTGGCGCAGGCGCAGGCCCAGCTGCGCCCCTCTCTGCGCTGCCAGCAGCCGGCTTGTTGGAGGAGGGCCGCGTGTGCGCAAGTGCAGCTGCCGGGATATAGAGCGGCTGCTGCATCTGCTGCCACGCTCGCTGATGGACGTAGCTGGGCCCGTAGCGGCCCCCTGTTTGCGCGAAAGGGGGCCAGCTCGGGCCGGCGGCACCCTGGCCATGCGGAACAGCGCCCGGGGAGAAGCCAGCAAAGGCCAGGGGCGCCGACGCGAGGCCCCGCACAGCGCTGGGTGCCTGGGGCGCCGACCCCGCCGCTGCTGTGACCCCCGTGACGCCAGTGCCCGGCACGGTCGCTGCCGGGCTGGTCGGCCTCTGCCCCGCCCTGGCGCCTGCTGCGACAGCTGCCGGCGCGCCGGTGCTGGCGTTCTCGGGCTGCGCCTGAGCTGGCGGCCCGCTCTCGAGGCACCCAACGTCGACGCCGCTGTCACGGAGCGCGCGGAGCGCGCTGACTATGTACGAGTCGCTGAGGTCGAGGGGGCAGTCAAAGTCCGCAGCATCCGCGGCCATCTTCTGGCCGACGGCTGGGGCGGCCTCCGCCTGCGGCTCTGCTGGCACGGCGGTGCCGCGCACGGCATACCTGGGCCGGCCTTGCGCTGCAGCCTGCAGCGCGCGCGCGCCGGGCCAGTGCGCTGGGCTCTGCAGGCGTGCCTCCGAACCTGCGTCGCGCGCAGGGCTTGCAGGCCGGGTCACATGCACACGAACCTCAGGGCGAGAGCCGCCGCAGAGCACACTCACGTCCTCCCAGTAAGCAGGCACTGCTGGTTCACGGTCCGCGCCTGGTGACATCGCCTGGAGCGCGGCGCGCACGGCGCTGCTGGCGGACGCGGCCGCCGTCGCGGCGGCGCCAGTGATCTTTTTGGAGATCTCAGGCGTCATGTGGCCTCTCTGCTGCTCCTGCTCCTCGGACTCGTACCGCCTGGCAGGCAAGTGGTGCACTTAGTAGCAGCGTACCGTGAACGCCGTACACGGTTTGCATGCGCTGCACCATGTGCGCAGGCCCGAGCAGGGTGCCCGACATCCTTTCTGCGGCGGTGCTGGGCCCCACCTCAGCGCGCCCTGGCATCTGATGTGTTCAGCGTCTGTGCTCGCATCATCGACCCGCGTCCTTGCGTAGTTGCGGTGGTGTGGGGTGCCAGCAGCCGCGCTCTCTGCTGGCGCATGCCGCTGCTGGTAGCTGCGCGGCTGCTCGGCTGGCTCAGGCAAATTTGCCCCCCGCGACACCGCATGGACCTGCACCGCGGCCTGCATGCCTGCGGCCGGGCTGCTGCTCAGCTCTGCTATGAAGCGTTGCAGGCCGGCTATGCAGTCCGCCAGCCCCGAGCACACATCGTCCCCTCCGCCACCCGCGCAGCTCGTGCTGATGCGCGGTGCGTTGGGAGTCCATACAGTGGCCAGCGTGCCGCGATGCAGAGCGGCATTCGCGCATGGCGGGTCGCGACAAGCGGGCCTTGCTTCTGCGAGAGGGCATGCGTTCCCCAGCGCTGAGCCTTCGCTCGGGTGCATGGGCTCCAAGTCGTCGTGCACATCGCTGCTGGTCGGCAGCGCTCTGCCGCCGCATGCAGGCCGCGACGCGGCTGACACCTCTGGCTGGCACGGGCTTGCAGCGCCGCCGCGGTCACCACAGCTGTCTGGGCATGGTGCCAGCGCTGGTTGCCTGACAGAGCACACTGTCATGCTCTCCATCGCTGACTGGGCAACTCCAACGTTCGTGCAGTGCCCTACGGCCACCGCACAGGCACATGGTGTTGACGTGCCCCACCAGCTGATCAGTGCCAGGACACAGCTCTGTCCCAACGCCGACAAAACCACGGCCATGCTCAGCCTGGCCTCCAGACGCCAAGAAAATCACAGCATCGTGTCTAAGCAGGACAGCGGATTTGACATGCACCGCACCTGCTGCATCTGGTCCCCCTGCTGCTGCGTCCGCGTCCAGCACGCATGCGCGCTTAGGGGCCTGCGCATGTGCTTCGCCGGGATTGCTCCGCTGACGGGCGCGTGCAGAGCGGGACGCCGGCATTTGTCTTGCAGACTTGCGCCCGTCTCGCTGTGCTGCGCGACATCCTGTGCGGGGCCTCAGGAGCAGGAATGGGGGACCCCAGCCGTCCAGGGGAAACCGGTTGCCGCAGTGGAGCTGCACTGCACCGGAGGCCTCAGCCGCGCGCGGCGGACTTGCCATGTGCGCTGCGCTGTCTGGCATGCTCTGGGGATTGCATGGCTGCCCTGCGCCCTCTGCAGCCCGGAGCTCCTGCTCTGCAACCACCTCCTTTGGCTCGCAAGCGGCATCCTCCCGAGCCTGTGGCAACACTGCCATCTGACCTGAGTAGTGTGCGCAGGCGCACTGCATGCACACAAACGTGCAAGCTGCAGCACCATGTTACAGGCCCAGAGCAGAGTGCAAGGCACTGTGTCCAGTCCCAGCTAGGCTGCACAAATACTGCGCGGGCTTTTCAATACAGCTGATTAGGCTGCTGCGGGGTGCTGAACAAGAACGCTTGCATATGCCCTGTATGGCATGCATGGAGCCGCACCGTGTTCGGCTCATGACCGTGCTCGGAGACGCAGGCCGCACTGGCCAGGGCAGTGCTTGCAGGTGCCAGTGCATGCAGCTGGCACACGTTTTCTGCATCAGCGGCCGCTGCCGGCTCCTGCAACGTGGCGGCCCGGGCTCAAGATGCATGCTGCGGAGGTGCGTGGCTGTGTGCTGTATCGCAGAACATGACTGGCTGCTGCCTCATTGCCGCGCAAGGTGCGCGGATCCCTGGCAGAGCAGTCTTGCTTTTGTAGACGGTGGGAACCCATGCCACACTGCATGCATGTCCACACAGGAGCATGCACATGCAGGGCCTGCCTGAGATTCAGGTGAGGTCGTGGACAGGTGGCACTGGGCGCCGAAGTCGCGCGCCCTGCCATGTGCAGGCAGCGCTGGCGCGGACAGAGCCGTCCGGGTGGGCTCAGAGGGCCGCGTCATGCGCTGGGTGACCAGCTTGTGTGGCGCGTGGGCGACATTTCGTGCAGGACCTGTGGGCGAGCTGCACCCCTGCCGATCCGCTTGTGCTATGGAGGTCAGGTCCTGCCCTGCAAGCAGCACATGTACCTCAGCCTGAGCACCCTCGTGGCAACGCCGCGTGTTGCACACTCCAGGAGCGTGGGCGCCAGTTTGAAACACGGCAAGGTCAGCCCAGGTACACATGCGAGGCAGTCACCAGAGCCCGGCTCAGCTGTAGCCAATACGCGGCGTCCTGCTTGCAAGGCGTGGATGTCCGCGAGTGCTGTGCGCACGCGTTCCAGTGTATCGTGGATGCGGGTCGTTATGCTGGCCTCCGTGCCACAGGCCGTTTCGGACCCCCAGCACTCATCCTCTGTGACACCTGCATGCATCAGTTTGCTGGCAGGCGTTGCGCTGTTAGACATGCGCCTACATGGTCAGTGCAAATCACTTCGTTCATAGTACTCAACGGATGCCCACCTGCCGTCCTGATGTTTGGGCCTATTTCGCAGCCCATAACTGTGTCCTGCAGCTGATCAATCACGGCATCCAGAGTGCTCTTGCCCACAGCAACCATTGCTGGTTCTCCGTCTGTGTCTGACGCCACGCTCGAGCTCGGCAGCAGTTGGGTGGTGCTCGCGCCTGCCAAATCGAGCAGCTGAGTCCCCCTGCCCAAGCTTGGCATCATTCGAGCCTGATGTGAGCACAGGCCACAACAATGTGATGCACAGCAATGTTCACATGCAGCCCTGGCCCTGGGACGGCACCTGTGCCCTCGCATGCAGGGCCGAGATTGTGAGCAGTGGTCGTTGCCGTCGCGCACGTTGAGGACATCGTGCGCTGCCAGCATGCTTGTCCATGGGAACAGCTGCATGTGCCGATGGCCGCTCCTGACATGCCCGGCATGGCCGTGCGCTCCACACCTGCTGTGCCGCAGCACGAGACGCCCTGGCGTGCACTGCATGTCGTGCGCTCGCCAAATGCCCGCATCGCTGCTGTAATCGGTGCCATGCGGCCCTGCTCGCTCGCGGCCGGCCCTGACAGGCGTGCACAGGTACTGCTTTGTGGCCCAGCGCTGCCAAGCGGGCGCGGGCACGTGCTCGGCAGACCGTGACGCTGAGCTGCCAGGCTGCTGGCCGCCTTTGAGCTGCCGCATGTGGCCCTGCACCCGGACGGTGCAGTGCACTGCCGCTCCATCCCAACCGGACCAGTGCCTTGCTGCAGGAGGCTGGACAAGGTGCTCTGCCTCAGCTGCGCTTGTGCAAGGAGCGCCGCTGGTGCTCCGGTGCTCTGCTGATGCACGACACGGGCGCTGGCTGGTGTGGCGTGATGTTGCGCTGCGGGCCTGTCGACGCTGTATCTCTGTGTAGGTGTTTCCCCGCAGCGCTCGCGCTCGGCCGCAGCACGGTGCCGTGTCCTGCAGGCATCACCCAAGCTTCCCGGCCCGTCGGCGTCCTCCTCCGCGCATGCCCCCAGTACCTCGCCTCTGCATGCGCTATCGCGGCAGGCTGAGCGGCTGCTGTTATTTTCGCTCTGCAGCCCCGCCTCCACGCTGCCTGCCTCCACGCTGCAGCACATGCTGCCATGCGCCAAAAAGTCGCTCGTGAGGTCAACACAGAGCCCGCTGCCGTCCTCGCTCGGCATGTCGCCCTGCCAGCCTATGCGTCCGTCTCCTGGCGCACACTCAGGAGCTGCCTGCAGCGGCATGCCAGGTGCTGCCGCGGGGCCCGAGCTCACCCGGGCTTGCGACCCCCAAGAGCTTGCGCTGGTGGATGGGTCAGCGCGAGCGGGGCTGCATGCGACAGGGCCACATGTCAGGTTCGCAAGGATGCACCCTGCTTGCGCTTTGGATGGAGGACAGAGGGCGCACCCTGCAGGGTCGCCTGCGTCGCTGCTGCAAGATCTTGCGCTCTCTGGCACCACCGCGGGACGGGCTCGGGGGCTGCTGCGCGACACGGCCTGCGCACGAATGGTTCGGCAGGTCGCAAGAAAACATGTGAGCTTGTCTGCCTGTCGCGACATTGTCAGCAATGTGGGAGGAGGAGCGGGCGCGCGCATGTGCTGCTGCTCGAAGAGTGCAGGAACTGTCGGCACGTGCGCCATGCTCGCTGTGAGCCTGTCCGCTGCTGGCGGCTGCCATGCCAGACCACCTGCCAGGCTCGCAAGCTCTCACGAGGGAGCTGCGCCAGCCTCGTGACACGTCAGCAGACTGCAACCCGTCCAGTACAGGTGCTACAGTCAGCAATGATGCGACACTGCCAAGGCAGGACGGAGCCGCCGAGCGCGTGGTGCACCGCTGCTGTATGCTGCTCGACAGCGCATGCATCCACTCGTGAGCGTCCTGCTTGGTGCTGCTCCTGAATGTAAACTGTCGACCGCCCACCTGCTGGGCAGCATGGCGTCACAGCAGCCCCAGTGTTCCCAAGCGCTCAACTGAGCCAGCGGAGTACCCACCTGCAGGGCCACGGTGCGCGTGGCTGCATCATAACACGGCTGCGCCTCGGCCAGGGACAGAACATGCACGGGGTAGGCCGCACTCGGGCCGTACATGAGGTACAGCTTCTGCGGGACGACCACCTGCGCAAGCCGGCTTCAGCGCGGCGACCCGCCTGCCGCCGTGTGCGACAGCCGCAGGCGGGCGCCTCACCGCGTAGCGCTCGAAAAACACGCCGCTGCTGCCGCGCAGCTGCAGCGCACCACGGCGAATGACGTTGTGCGGGTACGCCACGCCCAAGTACTCGCCCGCGCGAACCTGTGTGAGTGCCGACCTGCGTCGCACGCCGGCGCACGGTGGGCCAGGACGGACGACCAAGCCGACCAAGCTTTTGGCCAAGCAGCAGCAGCGTAGGCTGCGCTGTGCCAGGCGTGCGGGGCGCGCGCACACAAAAAGCCCAGCGTCGTGCGCGGTCTGGAAGAGGAACGCGACCTCGCGCTTACCAGTGAAACTCAGAAACACCAGCGCTGCACTGTCGGCGCTCAGCCTGGTCGCGCACACCTCGGCAACCTGTGCCCGAGGCGTGTCAGGGGCGCCGCGCAAGGTGCTCCACAGAGTCCCTGTCCCCGGGCGTCGCAGAGCAGGCGCGCGGCGTGCCTGGAAGGTGTGCTTCACGGTGGCCTTGCACAGGACCACCAGGCGGCGCCGCTTCACGTCCAGCTGCACCACGCGGCGCTCGGGCGTGCCGGGTTCGCGGCTCAGTGAGCACAGCAGCCACGCGCTCCAGGACGCCCCGCCCGTGTCCCCCTCGTGCAGGACTCTCTGCTGCACGCTGCGCCAGGCCCAACCGGCTGTTTGAGGGGCCACCGGCGCCGGGTGCGCCAGGCGCACAGACAGCGTTTGAGGCCTGGACTTGCACTGGCACGAGCGCCAGGCCTGCAGCAGTGGCGCGGCGGGCGCTGGCACATCTTGCACCGCCTGTCTGTGCTCGCAGCTTAAGCCCAGCCGGAGTAGCTCACCACCACACAAGAGCGCAGCAGTGCCTGGGGCGCACTCAAAGGTGAAAAAGTAGTGCGCCGTTAACCCTCTGGTGGCTGGCAAGCGTGGCGCGCCGGCATCCATCGCGGGTGCAGGTTGTCCAGCTGCGCCTCCTGTGCGTTTGCGGCATTCGAACGCGCGCGGAAGCAGAGCCTCCGCGCTCCGGAATCACGGTCCTGCCGTACAGGCAGGGGTTTGGCCCGGGGCTTGGACAACGGTGCAGATTCCGTGCGAATGCTACCCAGATAGACGGCTGGGCTGTATAACATACATCCACTTATATCCTCACGACATCGCTTTGTGTTCTCTGAGTGCCTTCACCCAGTTGCCTGCGGTCCTGTAGTTGCAGACCTCCAGTGGAAGACCCACACGTGTAAGCGACCGTGACCACGCGATGACGAGCGCATACGCCGGACTCTTCAAGCGGCAGGCTGCCAGTTATGCGCAGCATCGCCCATCTTACCCACAGGTGGGCGCGCCCAAGGCACAGTCTGCGCCTCCCGGAGAGGCGCTAACCCGCGATGGCCTGCTCCACGCAGGAGCTCTACCAGAAAGTCTACGACTTTGCCGCGCTGCAGCACAGAGACACGGCGCTGGACATCGCTACGGGCAGTGGACAAGCCGCGGCGGTCCTGGCGCAGTCCTTCAAGAGGGCACGTCTGCTGCTGGCGTGGGTGCGAGAGCCTTGCAGGTGTGGCCGCCGGGCGGCTGCCTGTGCTTGAGCCATCGCCGCTCTGGTAGGTGATTGCACAAGACGTGGAGGCGGAGCAGCTGAAGCAGGCGACGCTCGTCGACAATGTGATCTACCAGCAGGCGCGCCCTGCTGAGCAGCAACCCCCGCTGCCAGCAGCAGGCAGGTGGCGCCTGACGCACATATGCGTGCAGGCCACGGCGGAGTCCACTGGCTTGTCTGCCGGCAGCGTCGACCTTGTCACAGTTGCCCAGGCACTGCACTGGTGCGCGACTGAACACTTTGTGGCTTCATGCACTGCTTTGAGGGCCTGAAAGGATCCCCTGCTTCCGACTTGCCGTCTCGAGGCGTGCCATTGCGGACCTGCCAGCATGTGTTGGCCACAGCACTTGCCCAGCAAAATACCACTGCGTCAGCTCGCCATGGGCTTGCGCTTCTGCCCTGTCAGCACCTGAGAAGCTCCGCGCGCCAGCAGTGCAACTCTGCAGGACTGTTTGGCAGGGTGTGGTCACCGCAGCTCAGCGGGTGTTAACACAGGTTTGACCTGCCTGCCTTCTGGCGTGAGGCTGCTCGTGTCCTCCGACCTGGTGGCGCCTGCGCGGCATGGGGCTATGACATGTGCGAGCCTCCTCTCGAGCTTCTGTGCGCGCACCCGGCCCTGTGTGCCCTTGACACTGACATCATTGAAGACAGCATGACAAGGTACGGGGCTCCGGTGTCAACATACGAGTTCCTGTGCCCGCAGGTGCGCAGTTCCAGGCAATGCGGATGCCGACAGGGCCTTGAGGGACTTGTATAGCAAGCAGCTGGGCCCATACTGGGCGGATCGCCGAAAGCTTGTGGAAAGCGAGTACGCAGGTGTGCTGTAGCAGCGCTCTCCCTTTGTGACTGTGCGCGAGGCAGATACTGTGGCATCCTTGTGGCATAACGTGGGCGTGCACATTGCTGTAACATGTGGGTCGGATGTACCACAAGTAGGTACAAAACGGGTCCGACCTGATGTTGCAGGGATGGAGCCGAAGCACGGTTTCCGGGTTGTAGAGCGCGCGCGAGTGGACATGCCCAAAGACATGAGCATTTCAGACATTGCCGGCTACGTGGAGTCCTGGAGCGCGTATGCGACGTACAGGTCTCGACATCCAGGTGTGTGGCCCGTGGAAGTCATGGCTTTTGAGAACGCGGTAGGTTTGCAGAGATGCCTGACATTCCAGCTGACAAGAACATTGATTGCCGTCCTTGAGTCGCCATCAATCACTTTGATACCAGCATGTGCCTGGTGTGCAGATGCTGCCGACCCAGTATGTGCACTGCGCGACGCGCTGCTCGCTGCGTTCGACACCAAGGACGAGCAACACAGCTTGACGGTTGTGTGGCCAGTCTTCATCATCCTTGCCAAGCACCCGGAGCCCGCACCTGGGGGCTGAAGGGTCTGCGCGTAAGTTGCGCTGAGATGCGCAGACTCAAACTGCACAACGCATTGGGTTGCTCATCGCACCACCTGGCTACAGCCGTGCGCCTTTCACGGGTTTTCATCCCTTGTGGTCCCTTGTGTTTATGGTCCCTTGAGTGACACGCTACCATGCTCTGCCTGCATATACAAAGCTGCATGCGCGGCTGGTCATGGTGCTGCGCGCGCAAAGGCGTTTGCGACGCATGTTCCTGTCCTCGATGAAGTCATCCCTTGACTGCATACGCGATACGCTCATAACATTTCAGGAACATGTGTCCACCAAGTTGTGTACTATTTCGGACAACGTCCCAGGTAATTTGCAAGCACCAGGGGCGGGTTCTGCGGATACATGTCAGTCCCGGGTCAGCGTCACCTACTACTATAAGTCGAAAAGAATCTAGGATAAGACGGCCAAAGCCAGGCACTTAAAGGTGGGTTCAAACATAAGGCTGTGCTCCGCACACTTTCCACCGACTTCCACCCACGGGTGAACATCACCACGACAGTAAAAGTAGCACTGTCTCCGTAGAATGCCACGTGGGTGGCCAAGGAGTGCATGTGTCCGCACGTGCGGTTCACTCCTGTTGCCGTGACGGACAAGTTCCAACTCACCACTGACGTGACGGGCAACGCTCCACTCAATGCTGCACCCCTGTACCCCTGCTGGCTGTGGACGCCGTTGGGGCACTAGTCCACCCTTTTTCGATGCATCAGCGGCAGGCCATGGGCTACAATATGGTGCCAGACCACGACCGGCCCTGCGCTGACCTGGGCCGCCTATTTACGGTTGCGGAGTCTGTCGGAATGCCTGTGTTTCTAAGGTAAGTGAGGGATCCTCCTGTTCCTTCTGACACGTCCAAGCGCGGAACACCATCGCGCGCATCCAAGAGCTCGTCGATCCACCTCTGCTCCGCGCGCGATGTTCAGATAGATTGCACACGTGTGCACTGCATGCATGTGAGGCACTGACATCGCACGTACAAGGATTGCGCGTTGAGGTAGGTGACAAGCACAAGCAACAGGAAGCTCACTTGCGACCACAAGTCGCTCCAGTGCTGCGTAGGTCGCCCGGGCAGATCCCGCTCCAGCGCGAGAATGTTGTCACTGAGAAATCGTGGGGCGCCCGAAGACGAAGCAGCTCGAGCCCACGCACACTGCGGGCTTAATTCCTGGGGTACCGCACTCGGTCGTCACATGCGCAAGTGCGGCACTTTGTGAACACTTGTTGCATGGTTGAGCACGTGCGCCTGCGTCCCACATAAGGTGTGCACAACGCGATGTCTGCTCTCACTATGCCAAGAACAATTGCTGATAGCCCAAGCTAGATGGGAGACATACCACAAGAAAGAACCACCACAATCCTATTTAGACTGCGTGCGGACCTCTAAAACCGTGACGAACAACATGTACCTGTCCTACAGCCAACCCCTCCTCCACAACCACTCTGCACAGGCTGCTATAGTTCCCATACCAAGGTCGTTCATTTTTGGTGCGCTATACAGGGAATCACGTCGCAAATCCCTTCATTATTGCCGATTTTCCACCCACCCTACTATGCTGCGGTATGCTGAGACACGTCATCTTCCTTCAGGCAAAGGAAGTGTAGTGCAGAGCTGGCGCTCTACCCCCATTGCTTCGCTCTTCGCACCTTGTACATGTTGTGCGCATACTTGCTGCCCGCAAGAGTCAAGCTTGTCTGTGAAGGGCTCTTTCCGGGCCATTGCACGTCACTGGTAAGCTCCACTTTCCCGATCAATGCCGATGTCGTGGCCGCCCGGAAGGTGGGCTGTGAGGCCGCTTCCTGCAGCCCCGCCTGCAAAGAGAAGCGCTCAGCCCAAATGCGTGTACCTACTGTCTGCCTGAACTACGTCGCTTACTGCATTGACATGGATTTTGTTTCCATGCATTCACCAATGCGGTCTCACCGCCAATCTGGCAGAACTTGAAGGTCTGTATGCGTTAGTACTACGCTACTACTGGGTGCTGGTTTATTCCAATCTTTGTCACGCCTACATGCACATCTGCACACAGTGAGCGCGATGAGGCTGTTTAAAGCCGGCCCACACCGTGGTCATGCCTGCAGGGCTGTGTGCGCGTACGCCTGCTCCATCCAGCACTCTGCCGCTTGTGCTTGTGCCGTTGAAGAGCATTCTGCTCTCCAACAGGGCCAGTTGGCGAGCAAGCTCGTCCCTGTCGTGCAACAGGCTGCTTAGTGCCTCTTCGTATCGTTGCATGCGCTTGGGAAGCTGACAGGGTTGCTTTAACAGGCTGATAGAGTTGCAGGGACGCGCTTCTTTGCGCGCTCCGCCAGAGTTTGCGCTTGCAGTTGCGCCACTGCCGCAGCATGTGCAAGTGCACTTTCTGCAGCCGCCTCAGCCACTGCGAGTCGATCTGCCATTGCGGACATTGCCCGCTGCCACGCCTGCTCCTCTATCTGTGCCGGCATGAGCGCGACGCGTTAGCTGTCATGCATGTACAGGTCGTGCACAGTTAGGTGACATGCGAAGGTGGAGTGACGGATGACAAGAACAGCGGACGGGGCGCGCATGCATCCCCAGGCCGTTCAGGGAGGACAGCTGGCACAGGATGAGTCACATGAGCACTCACCTTCGCCAGTAGCGACGCCCTCACTTGTTGCATACGCATGCTTGCGTCCTGATTCGCTGCCTCCATACGTACCGGCCCAGCGCTCTGTTGCTCAGGCAGGGCAGTGCGACCCGGCATGCTGGCATGTACATCGTCTGCCTCGTCGATTTCAGGGTTGGCTCCCTCTGCCCTGCGGCCTGTACCTGCCATCTCAAGCTGCGCACGCAGCCGCGCTATCTCCTGTTGGAACTCACGGATCATAGCGTCCTGGAGCCCACACAAGGATATGTTCAGGGGCACTTGTGCACCAGTGCACCGGTGCTCACACAGGCCAGTGTCTTGCACAGGTGCTGCACCTTTGGGTCTTCGTTCACGCGAGGACGGTTCTGGATGGCCTTGGCACGATGCGCATAGCGAAGCGTGCTGAGGGTCTCGCCTGCACTTGCTGTCGCTGGACTGAGGCAGGCCAGCATGACTGTCCGCGTGTTGCCGCCTAGGCTGTCCTGCAGCAGCCGGGTCAGCTTACTGTCGCGGTAGGGGATGTGGCCTGCGCATGGACATGGCCAGCTCAGCCTGTGTGCACTGTTCCGAGCCAGGGCGCATCATGCATTGGCCAGATACATGGCAGTCCGTGCACTCCGTCGTGTAGCCGGCATCAGCGAAAGCCTCATGACACAGGTCTGGTCTTGAAGCTCACTTGTGCGGCCGTCTGCAAGGGAACTGATGACGTTGCCGAGGGCAGAGAGCGACAGATTGATTCGAGCAGCTTCCCGCAGGCGTTCGCCAACGGCCCCTGTGCCGCCTTGGCGCTCGCTGCCTGCCAGGTCGACCAGGTTGAGCTTGCCCACACGGACTGCACCCACCACCTGGCAGCATTGGGTAACCAGTCATGCAGTGCGCATGCAGCACAGGCCGTCCAAACACACATCGCAAATGCCCTCAACGCTGTATATGCATAATGTGCCCTGTGTTGCATGTGCGCAGCTGATGAGTTTGTCCAGCTGCTGACGGGCCTTCAGGTGACCGGTCACATGTTGCACAAGGACGCTGGCAGCAGGGACGCGCCGAGGTGCCTTCCGAGTGCCTTGCGTGCTCGACAGTGATCGTGAAGATCGCATGCGAGCGCGACGACTCGCGATTCATGTGCGTCTCTCCCACCGCGCGATTTTGTTTGCCCACCTGCCGTATATGAGCCATCCTTGCAATCAATCAGAGCATCTGCTATGCTTTGCTGGCGTGCTCGACAACCTGTCCGACAACAGCTCTGTCTTCCAGCAGGGGCCCAGGGGGGCCTGCGCGCCTGGAGCACGCTGGTCATCTCTAGCGGCGACTTGACCAGGAAGGCTTGCAAACCCTTTGCGTACGCCCCCCCGCTCGCGTCCTCGCGCACATCCAAGGCACTGCGGGGGTTGCTGGACAGCAGGTCGCACACATCCTCGTTGTATATCTCGAGAAAGGACACGCGCACCTGCCGCGGCGCTCCAAACAGTGACCGCAATTCAGCGCACAGGTGCGCGTTGTTGGACAGCGCGGGCCGTCACACAGGCACCAGAGTCCGCACGCACCAGAAACTGACTGCCGCTGTTGTTGCCGCCCTGGATGAAGTCGAATATGTGGTCAAAAGCGCGGGGTATCACGCCCCGGAGGTGAGGCTCCTGTGCGCCCTCCATGGTGTACGTCTTGCCGGTGCCGGTCTGACCATACCTGCACGCAAGCATGCGCGTCCGCACCAATCTGCACGACAAGTACATACGCAAGGCAAGGCTGGAAGGAGCAGCCAGCCCCGCACGCAAACACGGTCCCGTTGTAGCCTTCCAGTATGCTGTCAACAATTGGCTGGGCGGTGGCCTTGTACACCTGCGGTGTGCGTGGCCTCACTTAGGTGCGCGGGTGTAGGACAGGTGGCGCGTCGCCAGGCCGCGGCGTGCCGCCCCAGCCGCAACTTGTGGCACACATATTTCAAGATGCGGGCATCCCCCGCAGCGTCAACCGCAGGGCATGCTGTGACCTTGCTCTACAGGTGACCGGCGAGCCCAAGCTTGCCTGCTCCTGAGTGCTGGCCTCCCCCAGCACGGCATTGAAGGTGAAGACGCGGTCCTGTTCCGCAGCGCCGCTGCCCTGCAGCACGACCTGTGACCGGGCCTCATCGACCGCCACGCAGCTGAGTCGCTCCTCCGCTGCACTGCGCGGGCGGCAGCGGACTACCACGCGCAAGGTCTCAGCCGCCGCGGTCACGCCCTGCAGGGCTGCCATCGCAGCGGCAACCATGAGCACACTGATAGCTTCTGCCTGACCCCTGCTTGCTGTACACCAGGTGCTGCACGACACAGACTACTGTCAACAAGTGCAATGTGCTGCCCGGGGCTGCAACCTTGCGCACGCAAGGAGGAGTGAAGTGGCGGAACAGTTGACCTGTGGGAATTTTCAAAGCGTAACTGGGGTGCCAAGCAAAAGCCAGGGCGGAGCGGCACCCCGTATGGTCGTAGTGGATGTGCAAAGCCATTTTGTTCAGGATATCTTCCATCAGAAAAAGCAACCTGGACGCAACGCCACTGGGCTGAGAGCTGCGTGACCCTGCGTGGAGCGGTATCGGGATGTCTCTGCTCGCAGGCGCTCACATCGTGCCCTTTCGGAGCGCTGCATGGCGTTGTCACAGGTGCTGCCTCGGTGCCCATGTCAACAGTGTGAAGGCAAGCTGCGCTTGCGCTCTTGTGCTCACGCGCTCTGCATGCATGCAGGCCATGCCACTGTACGCCAGGACTGCGCAGCGCTGCGCGGGGGCTGTGGTCGCTGGTCGGGCCCCGGGGGCCCCGGCTTCTTGCTGGGCGAGGGCTTTGCTTGACATGCAGATATGCACGCTGCTGCAGCGGGGCAGAAGGTGTCGAAAGCATCACCCACTCGCTCTGTGGCTGCGGCTGCGGCAGGGCGCACAAGCCCACTCCAAGGAGGAGGCCGTGAAAAGCATGCAGAGCTACAAGGCAGGACTGTCGCAGGCGCTGGCTAACCATGAAGATATGCTGCTCAAAGCACAGCGCGCGCCGGGCGAAGGTGTGCAGGGCGCTGGCTTGCCGCGGCGCTGTGCTGCAGAGAGCGCAGCACCAGCCCTGTCACACTGCGCAGGCGTGCGAGCGAGCGCTGCAGCCGTGGAAGGCGAGCCAGCAGCACCCACGGGTCTGCAGGAGCTGACCAAGGACGACTACGACTCCTTCCTGCGCGACGCGGGCGACAAGCTCGTCATTGTGGACTTTTACACAGACTGGTACGCGCCCTCAAGGCTGGGTGTGGCAGGCAGGCTGCCGTTCCAGACTCAGAGCAGACCACCGCAGCGCTGTCCTGCGTGCCGCCCGCATGCAGCCCCGGCTCAGGTGGGCAGGCAGCCACCTGTGTGTGTGGCAACAGGTGCGGGCCGTGCAAGATGATTCTGCCGCAGCTGGTGGAGATGGCAGAGGAGCTGAAAGACCGTGCTCGCATCGTAAAGTTCAACTGCAACAAGTACAACAAGGACCTGGGCATCTCGCTGGGCATCAAGGTCGCGCCGACCTTCCTGCTCTACAAGCGCGGCGAGCAGGTAACGTGCTGCCCGGGCTGATGAGCACACCTGCTTCCCTTTGCAGTTGTACATGGCTCTGCCGTATTGCAATGGCCGCGTGTCACCCACAACATCCCCGTACCAAGCCAGCTGCATCTGCTAGGCGGACCACCCCAGCGTGCGCTCCTGTGCCTGGGAAACAGGTGGCCATGATGACTGGCGCAAAGGTTGACAACCTCCGCGAGCTCATCCAAAAGCATTGTTGAAGGAGGCAATAGCTCGCACGCCGGGCACAGCCGTCACTCGGCATTGTCGCAGCTCCTGTGCCAGTTCCGTGGGTGCATGTTCCCAGCCTTGGCACTTGGCCCACCCCAGGGCATGTCGGCGACGACGTGTGTTCGGAGTGTGGCAGTCACCTGCGCACAGTGATGCTCGCGTACTGCTGTCTGTCTTCGTATGGCCGCTTTGTCATGCAGTCGGGCAAACAGCTCAAGCTCAGGTGGCGGCTAAAATTTTTTGGCAGCGCAGCCTTATGTGCACACCTGGCATGTGCCGCACTTCTGCGCAGCGCGTTGCCTTCGCATGATGGCCAGCCTGTTGGAGCACACCTGTGGCACCGTACCGGTATGCGGGGCTGCGTACCCTAACCTGTGTAAAGCCTCCACTCTTGTTCGGCGCAGAGCACGCACCCCGGGTCCTTTGACGGCGGATGTAGCCGGTGGCGTGTATGGCGACAGAGGCCCGGTGCGCGGACTTTGTGGGGACGAGCCGACCAGCAGCATGCGGGCCAGGACCCCGCTAGCGTCGTCTCCGGCAATCACGGCGCTCGCACGTCGCATGATAGACCGCGCCATCGCCCGTGCACGAGGAGCCCCGGCTGGCAGGTGTTGCGGACCTGTAGGAGGCCCTATGCTGGCACTTGCAGCGCCCGTTGCATCCCACAGAGCGGGTCGCATGCTGTGACCATGCTGATCAGCCCACGTGCTTGGCTCTGCAAGGCTCCATACACTCCTTCCGAAGGTGCCGACACAACCGCCACTTGCCGTCCACAGTGCAGCAGTCATGTCCTGTTTAGCCAAAAAATTGTTATGTCCTCAGCAGTGCTGCTGGCCCCTGAGGACAAACGATGAGCACTGCAGTGAAAGCGCGCCAGCGAGGCCGTGAGGAGCAAGCCACCAGCCATTGTCACATGCTGCACGCTTGTGACTGCGCGCTCATGCGCTCGCCAGATGCACGCTTGTGTGAAGAGAGGGCGCTGCTCTGTGTGGCTGCGTCCCTCTGCTGCTGCTGCTGGCTTCCATACTCGCAGGTGGCCCGCCGTGTCTCCAAGCATTACCTGGTCATGTGCAGCCCGCTCAGCCAGCATGCCTGGCTTGCATACGCGCTGTGCCCTGCAACCAGGGTCAGTTTGGCCCCCGCGGCTGGCACGGCTGCCCCTGGCAACGCTACCAGCGACCATGTGGCAGGAGGTGCACCTGGTGAGGCTGCCTGCTGCATGCCATTGCGCTGACGCTGTGCTTGGCATGCGCACCGCGAAGCATGCCCAGCAGCCCACAGCCTGCTTGCGTTGCGCTTGCCCGCCAGATACGGACCAGGCCATCACCTGCGAGGACATGCGTGCATGCGCTGTCGCAGACGTGGCTTGCATGTCACAGCTTGATGTGACATGTGCTGCACTGGAGGTTGAGCTAACGGCGGCCCAACGGCAATAGCATCATGTAGGGCCCAGTACAAACACGGAACCGTACCGCCTGCGGACATAAGCAGCGTTGATGTGGTCGCGGTGGCAGCAAGCCAAGTGAGCTGCTCCACCGCTGCCTCAAATTCAGGTGCCTCATGCTGCAGCGTTGCACGTCGCTCGCCACTTTGTAAGTTCCAGCGGAGATCTGCGGCGCGGGCGCACTCTTGCTGCCACCTGGCAACACGTGCAGTCGGGTGCATGCCATGGCCAAGCATGCACACGCGTGCCTGCTCAGTCGGCAAGCACAAGGCAAAGTGAGGCGTGCCGCACCCGAGTGAACGCCCTCCGTGTGCATGACAGCCGCGCTCGGCGCACAGTAGGCTGCAAGGCAGGCAAGTGCTGGCCCCGCTGTGCCACCTGCGGCCGCATGGTTGCAAGAGTGCCCTCACAGGTCTACTTGTGACGCGGAAGAGTCCTGCCGGGTGCGCAGACAGCAGTTGAGCTTGTGATGTTCCAGCAAGCAGTTTCAAAAAACTGCTTTGTGGTCCTTGGTGCATGAACGAGGAGCTCAC
>JAABUU010000752.1_pt1 | contig 66667 bp, 68 predicted proteins | sample 5559301 | NCBI WGS metagenome assembly JAABUU01 (sample SAMN10711884, study PRJNA513360) | rock metagenome | isolation source: Antarctica rocks | place: Antarctica: Victoria Land, Richard Nunatak white
GCTGCGCAAAGGGGTAAGGGAATCTCTTATTCTCACGTTGGGGTGGGTTTCATTTGGGTTCCCCAGGTGACAATATACTATTAATAGTAGTATAGTAGGTGGGGTAAAGGGGTGAGGTAAAGGGGTAAGGGAATCTCTTATTCTCACGTTGGGGTGGGTTTCATTTGGGTTCCCCAGGTGACAATATACTATTAATAGTAGTATAGTAGGTGGGGTAAAGGGGTGAGGTAAAGGGGTAGAGGAATGAGTCAAAGCAGGTTAATATGAAGCGAATTACCCTACCAACTACCAGAATTACTACCATAACTCCCTATCAGCCTTCCTATCATAGTAGGTGGGGTAAAGGGATGAGGTAAAAGGATAGGGGGTGAGCTGAAGCAGGTTAATATGAAGCGAATTACCCTGTCTACTACCAGGATTACTACCAGAACTTCCTACCAGCCTTTCTGCTCAGCTTTCTGCTCAGCTCCCTGCTCAGCTCTCTACCCACCTTTCTATTCACTTTCCTATTCATCTTTCTACTCATCTCTCTATTCAGCTGAAGTGAATTCAATGTTTAAATATAAAACGAAAATGATGCTTAAATATAAAGCGAATATGAAGTGAGTTCAACACTCAACAATATACGTTAATTTCATCATATGTGTTCTATCATCATCTTGTTTCTTTCAATAAAATAAAATAAAAAGATTAATTTTCAATCCAACTCATCTTATTATGTAGCATATGACTGTCTTTCATGCAATGTCTGATACAAAAGAAATTTCCTTCTCACTAGCTCGCATATTGAGCTGAGTAGATAGGTAAGTATGTAGGGTGAGGGGTGAGTGAGCTGAATAGGTGGGAGGTGAATGTAGAAAGCTGAGGTGAATGCAAATATTTTGGTGGAGTGTCTAAATAGGCTTAGCTTAGTTAATCCTGGTATGGCAGTCATAACGACGGTTTAAGGAATATACCAAAATTAGGAACAAAAAAGAATCTGAACGGGAATGGCGGCGACAACAATAACAGCTGCACTGCTCTCCCTTCTATCCCTGATCTTTTCTCAACAGCCTTCTTCTTCTATTGAGTTATCGCAACTCGCGTGGTTTGAATAGTGAAGGTCTTGACGACGACAAATGGAATAGAGCGCAAACGACATCTCGCCATCTTTCACCACACCATCCATCCCTCTTGTACTTGAAATCTCCGTCTTTCGGTCTCTTTCTCTCAACTCGTCCACCATCCATCCATAGCCTCCACTTCAGTAATCCAATCCCCTTCGCTCGCTTTCCATCTCCATCTCCATCTCCATCTCCATCTCCATCTCCATCTCCATCCCCATCCCATCCCACCGCCACCACCGCCACCCTCCCACCTCCAACCCATCGAGGTAGCAAACTCTCCCTTCCCAGCAAGAATTCCTCACGCAATCGCACAACTCCTAACCCCCGCTTCCCTAACCCGCTCGCACTCTTTTCGTGGAGAACGGGGCGATGGAAATGAGGGGGAAGAGTGGGAACGGGGACACGGGTGTGTTTTGGAGGGGCTCGGGGAGGTTGTGTGAAATGGGATTCGGGGGCGCTGGTGATGAAGAGAGGGGGAGTTCGATATTATGGGTCTGGCTTTGGGGGCAGGGAGGGGGAGGGGGAGGGGGCGTTGGGGATTTTGGTAGAGAGAGGGGTTGGGGGAAGTGGGTGGTGCGGAGTAGATGGAGGTGCTGGGAAATCTCCGTATGAGGAACTACGGATTCGAGCTGGCACAAAACCAGGTGAAGATGTCAGCACTGTTCGTGTGCTGATGCCAGATACCACAAAATGTCTGCACTGCAAACTTCTCATCGGTCTAAATAGTCACAAAAACCTTTCAACCATGTGGATCCCCACCTCCTAAACCTCTGCTCCCACACCCCCATCGTCCTCACCCGCCCTCCCAACCTCAACCCCAACAACGCCACTCCATCAACTCCCAGCAGAGTAAATCCTCCACCCTTTCTAGCACACGAATATGTACGAACCAAGCGATGAACATTGAGGTGATAACGGATGCTGCAGTGCCCAAGACTAAGGTATCTCGATGGAAAGAAAAGGCCAGATGGGCGTTATGGACAGAAGGACGAGAACGAGAGCCCGACTCCGTCGCTCGAAAAATAGCAAGGCTATGGTATGGTAGTACGCTCCAAGAAGGGAGGAAACGCCGCATCTTCCCTGAGCGGCCGGCTTAACTCCAAACGACCTTGCAAATGGAAAAAATTGTAGGCTATAGCCGGTGAGCTACATGACGACACAACACCCGCAAGTCTTCTCCTTCGGCGCCTGCTTCACCTCCATAGCCTGCGGCATAGGTTTCGGACTCGGCGCCCTGGACATTTGCGGCGTGCCCTGCATCCGCGGTATGGTGCTATACCCAGCGTTCGGGCTGAGGCTAGCACTCGCAGGGCTACCGTTGCTCTTGGCGGGTTTCGACATCACTTGCAACGGCCACCCAGGTTCCTTCTCTTTGCCTTTTTCGCCTTCGTCTTGGAGACTTCTGGCTGGGGAAGGAGGCTGCAGTCCGCGTTGCGTGTGTACGGCCAAAGGCGTGAACCCTCTCCGGGCGTCCGACTCGGACCTGCATTCCTTTTCGCGGTTCTGCTGCTCTTCCTGGAGCTTTTTGGCGTGCGTGGGTAACAGTTGCTGCTCGGGTGGTAAGCGAGGGTCGGGCTTGAACATCGTTGCTAGCCATGGCGGATCGCCTTCTGGTCGGTTAATGGCAGTCGCCGGCCTGGGTTCAAGCCCGGAGCGTGATTTCGGTCGTTGCCCTGAGGTTATTCGAGGTTTCGATGGAGATCGAGGGTTTTGTGCGTCGACAATGTTGCCTTGTGAATTTGATGTTCTGCGGGAACCTGATGACAAGCCTGCTTTGCTCACCACTCGCGGTTTGGTAGGGGATGTCGAGACGCTGTTGGGGCTACCCGAATATGTGGCCGCTGGTGTAGGGCTACTATGTAAATAATCCCCGTCGTCCAATAGGACCAGGCTACCAACACTTTGACTCCGTCTTCTCACTTTGCCGTATGCGATTACATGCTCATCTCCTGAACTCCAATTCGCGCTGGCACCCCGCTTCCGTGGTATCGGTGTGTTTCTTTCTATATGCTCTTGCGGGATGGGTAAAGGACTATGCCTTGGCAAAGGGATGCGCGAGGAACTGGATCTCAGTCCTGGTTGGCGATACATTTGTGGGCTAAACCCAGGATGGGGGTCGGCGGCAATTTCTTCTGGTGTTCTGAGATCGTAGTTGCTTGGGTCTTCTTCAATTTGCTCTTGCTGCTGCAGTGGCTCCTCGAACCTCTGGCTTTGCACTTCCCTACCGTTCGTGCTACCCGGTTCGTTGTGGCGTAAGCCATTGCTATATTGAGTCCGGTTATGTTCCCGCTTGCTTTGGGGTTTGCTATTCGACCTCCCAGGTGGCGGAAGCTTGATCCCAGCTTCTTGCATTTCCTGACTCTCAATTACTAGCAGTTTGTCCCTGTGTATCCATCTTGAGCGCTCAGGGTCCTCATCTTCTATATGAACATCTTCCATAGCAAGCGGCCGTTCCACTTTATCCATGCTCTCAACGCCGCTCCTTGGCCGACCGTATAGATCTAGCAGACTGTCTGCCTCGCTACCACTTCTGCTGAGATTCAGAGGTGGTCTAAGCCCACCGTTTGGGTACGGTGTTAGATAGGAAGGTTCACTGTTGGTTATAGCTCTCGGCTGATTAGACGATTCAATCGAGCCGCCCCGATCCACTGTGTCTGAGTGTGTTGGATTACTGTAGCTCTGAGAGGTCCCATTAGTTTGGTGTATTTGTGCTTCGTTTGTCCGGCGGGGGAATGACTTGTTGACTGAGGAGAATGGTTTCGAGAAGGATGTGCCGGTATGCTATCGAAGAGGTAAGACATTAGCAGAGGCGCAATGAATGTGAAGTTGCAGGAAAGGACTTGTGCGGAGACCACAAACGCATCCGAAAGACGAGCAGGTCTATATTAGGCCTATAGGAACCTACATCTTGACTAACCGGTCTGATAAACTCCCAAGAGTTGTGTTCTTTCTCAGAACTTCGTTGAGAGTCAAGAGCCCGTCCATTGGGTAATGTAGATATCGCAGCCATCGCGCGATGACCTTCAACTATGTGTTGGACCAGTGGCCTATATACATTTACGACCCTTCTCACTGGCGTCAGCAAACAAACCCAGGGGCCAGTGGGGTATGTTTGATACGGATTCTAGCAGCAGATGTTGTTCCCACTTTGATGCTAGATATGGAGAGCCGTGAAAACCTATGGAGATCAGTTGTTTGTCAAGACAGCTAAGCCCTATAGATAGATGCGTTTGCAAGCAGCGTTCTTGGGTGCGGCAGATGGTCGTCTAACAGGGCTTTTAGGAGGTTCTGCGCAGGGACCTGGATATTGTCACGATGACTCTGGAGCTCGCACGGTCTTTAGCACGGCATGTTGACACAGACGTTTGTTCAGATATGTACAGGTGGTTGGTGGTGGCGGCAACCAGGTCTTACAACTTCTCCTGTCAAGACGATGGCTTAGGTTCTTCTATAGACTCTCTTGCTGGCGTTGAGGGGTCGGACAATTGGCTCGCCGTCGCCGGGCTCAAGCTAAACATTATGTGCTCTTACCAGCCACCACTGCCACTCCCAGCCTCTCCTTCCTAGTGGAAGATCATCTCATGTTATCTTACGGAGTACATATGTACTCAGTGGTACTTGACTTGTGGAAATCGGGGTGCTGACAAGATGGCGTTCAACAGTGATATTATACGGAGTCCGGAGTATAGGTGATGCAATCTGCTCAATGCAATTCAATCATTCTCTGTTGCGTCCAGGTGTTTACAATGTGATTCCTTCTAGTACTGCAGTCCTTTAAGATCAACTCCATCGCTATGCAGCAAGTCTTAATCGTTCACTCATAGCCTTACATGTCCGTCCGCCGGCCTGCCACCAAACCACCTTCCCAGTCCCCGCCCGGAGTCGGCCCTGCCATTGCTTTCACGGTTGCCATCTACTCCTCCCATCCATTTGGGCCGCTTCCCTAGATCAGACAGCCATTCCGGCCTGTCCATGGTGTCGAACGTATTTCGAACACGGTGTGCAAAGCCTTGGAAGAAGTTCTCATCCTCTTCCGCTGCTTGGGTAGCATCAGCAAGTCTTTGAGCTTGCCTCCTCGCCGTCTTCGTGTTTCCCGATGTAATGTCGCGCGAGCTTGGTACCGCCAAGGAGCCACGAGAAACAGTAGGCGCGTGGCGTAATTGGCCGCTTGCATCAGCGGGGCTATGATATCCGGAAGGTGAAGACAACGACGTTCCGCCTGCTCGAGATGAGAGTCCGAGACGAGACGTGCCATTCAATTCTCGTTCGATCAACTCACGACCTTCTCTCCATCCTCCACCATCAAAAGCTGAAAAATTACCCTCTTCGTCGTCTTCAACGATGCCAAACCCAAAGATTCTTTTAACACGACCATACAAGTTGAAGAACGTAGCACAGATAGGTATTAATATGAGAATCGGAAAGAAGTAGTCAAACCCCTTCCCTAATGGAGTTAGATTGATAAGGCGACCCAGAAAGTTGTAGAAAGTTGTCTCTTCATGGACATTCCGAGGAAGAAATGTCACAAAATTATAGGCCAACGGAACTGTAAGTTTGGCGATCTGTCCCGAGTACCATGTAGCACTCTCGCCGTAAGTGTTTCTTCGGACAAGTGCACGATTTCCCCATATCTTGACCTCGTCAAAACTTGCGAGCGCAGCCAGACACATATAGAGAAGCCACAGTGAGGCAATGACTTGGCCCACAAATCCCACTTCCTCTCCGCCACTACCTATATGGGATACAACGGTTAAGCTGATAACTGAGAGCTTTGGGGCGGGGAATTTGACAAGCTCGGACCATACAATACAGACTGAAGCCAAGGAGAGCACAGCCGCAAGAGCTAGCCTCGCTGCGGGTATCGCTTTCGAATGGATCAAATAGCGAGTATAAGGCGTCAGTATCATTGCTCTTTCAAGCCATGAGGCATGCGGAGAGACTCTTCCGAATTCGAGATGCTGGGATGCAGACGCATCGAGTATAGCCTGCATATCAGCGGCCTCTTGGATGAGGCGATCCCAGGTATCGATATAACGGACACGCTTATGACGGGCACGATTCAGTTTCCTCGCTAATTCAGCAAGGTACCGATCAGTGATTACAGCCGGTATTGCTGCAACGTTCGCGCGAGGCCCAGCGGATGATAGGCGGGAGCCAGATATGTTCGAAATCTCCGACAGCTCATCGATCCATTCTTGATGGTCGCGCGAGATCCCATTCTTTCGCTGTACCAATTTGGCGACCTGGGCTTCCAAATCTTCCAGATCCGAGGTCGCGTCTGCAAGTCTATCATTGACCCTTGGCGCTTGAGACTGTATCCTTCGCAATCTTCCACTTATCTTGGCGTTGTGATACAGCCGTCTAGGTACGGCGACCAATCCGTGACCCATGAGATATATTGCAAGAATCAAACCCCAGCAGTAGGCCAATGCCATAACCAAGGCTTTGACGGATGTTGCTTCAAACCCATTCTGCCAAAGCACGTATCCAAGCCCGGCAACACCACACGCGAGAACGGTAAGCTGATACCGGCCATTCGATCTTAGGGAGTACAAGATGCGGTCCTTGGGCGTTCGGTAACCCGAGTCTACATACTCTCCCAATAAAGGCAGAATGAACCTAGACGATGTCAATCAGCGTCCCATGAAGGGTATCGTACATAGACTTGGAAGATCGCTTAGTTACCAGGTTAGGGCAAACGTAAGCCAGTAGGTGAGACGCCATGCGACCAGTATGACGCGGTCAGGCAGCCATATTCCTCTCGAAGCCTCATCGGTAGCCCTCAAGCTTGAAGCGAGGTCTATGGGTACCAAGAGGATGATGCTGACAGGGAGGGCTAGGGCAAGGAAGATGGGAAGCAGCAGGTAGGCAGGCGTCGTTCTGAGGGGGAGGAAATGTCGCAGCAGGAGGAGAACGGCGAGGGATATGGTAGGTATGGCTAAGAAGGCAAAGACATCGGATCGGATCGAAGTCGCCATTCCTGGCTTGATAATAGCTTGTAAGGTATCCAAGCACAACCACACCGAGAACGGCTGTGTATTATGATTCTGATACGTTACTCCGTAGAACGGCTGAGGATGACGATAAGGGTCATTCGTCAAAAGCATAGCCGGCCACCGTACTCAGCTTTGTAAGAGGCGGGTTGGTGGGTTTGACACTTCCATTACTCGTACCTGAGTAATTTCCGAGAATAGAAAGTCATTGTATCCTTTGTACGGAATATGGGCTTAGCATTCGTAAATAGAATAGACGAATCACTTAGGCGGATGAAAGGGGGGGTTTACAGGTGTGACGGTGTCTGAATACGCTCCTATCAATCATCATATGAGGAAATTCCGTAGTTCGGATAGAGAAGTACGGAAGTAGAGCAAGCCCTATGGTGGCTAAAGTAGTATCACATTAGAACACCACCATATCAAAGATATCATATCGGATAAGGCTCGCTAGGTCTGCTATTGGACTGTGGGAGGTGGAGGGATACCTACGATACCTACTGATGTACCTCCGTATTCCGTACTGTACTACACTACGGAGTACTACTACTACTACTAAACGGGGATGCGTCACCACCCTGTCTGATCACGTGATGACTCTTCCATGTCGCTTTCTCGTTCTCATTCTCGCTCACAGGTCACACAACTCAACAACCAGCACATCACTCATCATACTAATTACAGCCTCGATCTGAGCCTTGCCCTGCATCCTTTTCTCTTCTTCTTCTTCTAAATCCCTCGGCCTGCACATTCTCTTCTACTTTTCCTTCAACATCATCAATAGTAGTGATGGTTGATTCTCGCTCTTTCGACTGTATTGTGTACGACTAAGTCGCTAGCCTCTCGGTTTATGTTTCCTCTTCCCGATCCGTGCTACTGGACTGCGAGACCCGGATACTGAACACTCCCGCCGGACACTCCAAGTTCCCCATACTGCCTCCCACGGCGTGAGAGCCTTCCATGCGGGCAAAGGGCTGACGACAATCCGGGAACGCAGGATTTTGCTCGGTGCTGCACTGCAAGCCTGTCGGGCGCGGGGCGCTGATCCACTGTCAGTCATTCACCCCAGCCCGGTCAACAAGGTGCTCGCCTCACAATTCAGCTACCCTTCTGAACATCCCCTACCGCCACACTATCCCTTCTCAGACGTTCAGCAATATTGCCCCTACACAAACGACGACTTGCCCTACCCGGAACCCATCGACTCCGTCAACCCAGAGCCAAATTACGGACGAACCTCCCACGCCCCAACATAGCCGCATTCTCTGACCAAGCGTCTTCACCTGCCCGTGCCACCCCACTATTTTCGCCGAGCCAAAGCTCGAGTAGAAAGGTCTGTTGTTGTCAGTGCCCACACACGTTCGTACATTACAATAGCTTTCACACACGGTCGCCCAATAGGACGCTTTAGTCAACTGCAGACTCGTCCGAGTCACAGGGCCTCTTGTCTGGCCGTGAGGCTATGAACCCGGCCAACTTCCATAGCATGGCGGGGCCTCCGCCTGGCCCGCAGGGCAATCAACAACAAGCGGGACCGCAGCAGAACATGAAAGTGCAACAGCATATCTTTCGATTGCTTCAGCAACAGCAACCCCCCCAAGGATGGCAAACAGCTGTCCCTCTGCAACAGCGTACGATGGTCGTATGGCAAATGTAAGTTGGCCAGTCCCTGATGGTTAAGTCGAACTTCTACGACCTTTGATTCGCTTACAAAGCCCGACACAGAGTCTCGTCACTGCGCTTGATCAAGCCCGATATGGATTATCATCAGTCCATTAACGTAGCTCTCACGTTTGAGCAGAAGACATTCGAGGATAATCCCGATCACGTGAGCGCCATGTCCTTATCATCTAAAACCAAGCAGCAGAGGTCATGCTAACTCACAAAGGCGTCTTATGAGCAAGCATGTCACAGAAAGTTGCAAGATATCACCGAAACCCGAACAAAGCAGGCAAACAGCATACAGCAACAGTTTCAAAACCCACAACAGCCACAAATGAATACGGTACCACAACAAATGCAGATGCAAGGTATGGTTCAAACCCAAAATCAAGGCCAGTTCCAACCGGGATTTCAAAACGCTCAATTGCACCAAGCGATGCAGCCTGCTGGGATGCAGATGCAACAACAACTATCACAGCAGCTACAGCCGCAGGTTATGAACCCACAGTCAAGCTTGCAGTTGGCACCAAGTCAACATCCACCGCAATCGCATATCACCCAACAAAATGCACAGACAGTTTTCACTGCTGAGGATCAACAGCAAATCAATCGGATGGCGCACATGCTGGCGCAGAACACGTCGAAGGAGCAGCTGGACCTCATTCAGAACAGGCTTCGGAATATCGCCCCGGAAGTGCGACAGAATCTAGCAATGCAAAATATTGAGCCATTAACATACTACTTTCGTAGCCAGGCAGCCAGCAGATACGTGGCCCAGAAACCTCAGCACCCCACCCAGCGAAACCAAATACACGGAGCACCGAGCATCGGATTATTACCTCAACAGCCCCGAACTACGCCTCAGAACTCGGTAGCTCAAGCTGCCGGAGCTCCTCCTCCACAAATTTTCGACTCCTCTCAGATCCTTGTGCAACAGCAAAACGGGCTACGGTCGCAGGAAGCTGGGCAGGTGGTCGTTCCAGCGAGCAATAGTCAGGCAATGGTTGAACAGCAAAGAGGCAATGGCCGGGGAACTGGACAAAAATCAAATGGACAAGTCAATGGGGCTCAGCCAATGCAAAAACCCACGCAGCCGTACTATCCGTCGCAGCCAAACACACAAGTCTCTAACGTGTCAATGCAACCTCAGGCAGTCAATTTTGGGAACACACCCCATCAAGCCCCCCAACATAATCTGCAGGGACAGCTTAATGGTCTCAACACTTCCGGGCGTACACCGCAACAGAATACCAATATGCCGAATCTTAACAGGGCATTTGGATCCCCAAATCAACAGGCTCAAGCAGGAAACATGCGGCCTCAACAGCGGGCTCAACCAAATCAGCAAAAGGATCAGAACCAGATGAATCCCCAACAAGGCATGCAACCAATGGGCCAGCCTGAACATTCAGATGCCGGTCAGCAGCGCCCGCGGCCAACAATGCTGAACCTGCCTCCTGCAATGCAGCAAGAATTGGCAAAGATGAACGAAGAGCAGCAAAACAAATTCATTGCCCAATTGCATAGGCAGCGACAACAAATGCTGCACCAGCATGCGATGCAGGCAAGAGGTCAAGGTGTGCCTGACTCCACACTAGTACAAGACCAAGCAGGCAAGCCCGGACCCCATATTACGGGAGCGCAACCTGGTCAAATGATGAATGGTCAACCAGCTATCATGCAAAATGGCAATGGGCTCCAACAGCCTGCGATGGTACAACCGCCGCCTACAGGGCAACAGAGTATGGTACAGCAAAGACAGCAGCAGCTACAGAGACAGAACCTACAGAACCAACAAAGAGCCGCACAAATGGCTGGCAATGCTTTAACCGACGACCAGACTCGGCAAATGGATGACCAGAAATTTCCAGCTGCCATTTTGAACATGAATGGTGCGTTGTCAACGATGCCGCCGGAGGTCAAGACCTGGAGTGAACTGAAAATTTGGGTCGCCCAAAATCAAGCCAACTTACCTCCAGGTACTTTAGACAAATTGAAAGGACTTCAGGGTCTTCACTACCAAAATTTGGTTGGTCAGCAGAGAGCCAGGATGCGCCTGGGACCAAATCCATCTGGGCAAGCTCAGGGGCAGGCCCCACCAGCGCAGATGGTCGCGCCTCCAAACAACCAGACGCCTCTTGCAGGATCGAATACTCCGCGTATGTCAACCCCCAATATGACGCATTCGCTACCGCAACCGACGGTACAGGAGATACAGGCTAGTAGAGCCCGACTGCCTGATCATTTGAAGGGATATACGGACGAGCAAATTCGAGCTCTAATACTACAGCAAAGGCAACATGATATGCTGAAAATTACACAAGGCCGTCCGGGGATGAACCCACAACAGCAGGCTCAAATCAATCAGTTACAAAGAGCTCAGCAGCAACAAGCTCAACCGAATCAACTTCAACCACCCATCAATCAAAAAACGCGGCCTGCGCAGTCGCAAGTGATGGCCCAGCGAAAGCAACCGCAACCGAGCCCCAGAGCAGGCGCTCCACCAAAAGACCCGAAAGATCCTGTAGCAAAACAGCCCCAAGGAGCTCGGGTTGGGCCAGCAATTCCTAAACCAGGGCAACCCAACCAGAAAGGTATCAAGCGTAACAGTAACGATGATGTCATCGAAGTGCCGAATCCCAATTCGGCAACGCCAGCTACAAGAGGTCAGCCATCCAAACTGATTCAAGCGTCTCAACAACTTAGGGCTGGAATGCCACAGAACACCGACGTACAGGGTCAAAAAGCACAAGTTAACGCTCAGATGGCACCACAGCCGTTGGGTCCAGGTCCAGGTCAGCCTCACACTCAAGGCACCAAGCCTAATGGACAACTGGACACTGGACCGCAGCGTACCGATGCACAAAGTCGAAAAGAGGCTCAGCTACAACGAATTTGTATAGAGGTAGCACAAAGCACGCCAAAGGGCAGCCCCGTTCCAATGACTCCGCAAACAAGAGCAAGAATGCTTCAGTTACTGAATGAGACCACCAAGATCCTAAGCCGCATACCAAGTGCATTGCCCATTTTCCACGGTTTGATCGCCAATGAACAAACGTTTAGAGATTTGATTCGAACAGTAAGTACCATCGTTCCTGCTGCAGACTTCATCGACGCTGATAGTCACTAGCATATACTTGTTGCGCATCAATATCGCGACAAGAAGTATGAACATCCCGTTGATCATTTTACCATCTCACTTGAAGTGCTTGACGCTTCGACGAAAAAGCTCAGCAAGTTGTTCAATTGGCTCATGGGCCAGATACAGTCTCGAAAGGGCACTCAAGTCGCGCAAGTGCCAGGCCAGTCACAGAACCAAGCGCGGAATCAGCAGCCACAGCAGCCACAGCAGCAGCCACCTAAGGAGCCGATGCCAGCATTAAATGCTGCAAACCTTCAGCAGCAGCAACTCGCACTGCAGCATGCCAGAGCAGCAAACCTCCAGAGAAACCATAGCAACGCCAGTGTAGCAATGCAGAAAAATCCCAGTAACAACAGCAGTCGAACTCCTGCCGCCCCTACTTCTACGCAACCACCGTTTTCGTTTGGAGGCCAACCTCCCCACGGAGTCCCTCAAGCCTATGGGGATAGACCTAACGAATTGACTCAGGACAAGCTTCAGATTCCGTCTGCCAAAAGAAGAAAGGGCAACCAAGCTCCTAGCGCGAGCTCAACGCCTACCTTAGCTCAAGGAACTCCCGCGGTCAAGTCATCACCACAGGTAACAAAGCTTGAGTCTCCAGGAGCTCAACGCCCGCCTCCTGCGTCTGTCGTATTGAGGTGTCCTGACCCTGATTGCGCAATGAGCACCGAAGAATTCATGACACGAGCCAATCTGGACGCGCACCTAAAGCGAATTCATCCCAACTTCAACGACCCCCTCGAGTTTTGCCTCGAGTCCATTCGTATGGGCTTGAACCTGGACGAGAACGGTAAGAGCAAAATACGGCCGGAAGTGGCAAAGGTTGATGCTGGCAATGCTGCGGAAACCGCGCCAATCCAAAAATCCGCGTCGACACAAGGCCAGGCTAAGATAAAGCAAGAGGCTGCGACACCGATGACAAGGGTTCCCACCCAAACCGGTCCATCACCTGCTTCGAATCTGCTGAAGACACCGCAAACCTCCAACGTGAAGACTCCCGCCTCCGACGTCAAAGTAGTACTCAAGGACAGTAAAGCCGCTGATCCCAAAGCCTCCCAGGCTGCACCCAAGACACCAACCCTGGCCACTCAAGATCTTTGGGCCGGCAGCGACATCCCCGCATCCGTGATCACCTCCGCGTTCTCTGGCCTTTCGGACCTCCAATCCCTCAGTCCATGGTCTAAGATCCAAAACACGCTCACTCCAGACTCGACGCTCTCGAGCGGCGATACTGAGAAGAACAGCCCGCGCCCGAGCGACATTAGCGAGAATGACGCCGTCAACATCAGTATCAATGTTGATGACACGAACTGGATGCCAAGCGAATGGTTCATGGATGGTATGGGTGGCATGGAGGCGCTGAACATGGACCAAGAGCTCGAAGGTATGGATTGGGGCTTTGATGACGTGCCAGGTGTGGAGAATGGCAAGGCAGGGAAGGGAAAGGAGAGGAGGGATGAGTTGGCGCCGAGTCCGGAGTGGTTGAAGGTTTGGGCGCCGGATAAGTTGTGAAGGGGTTGGCGCATGGCTTGATATGGCGTTTTAAAGACGATGCTAGCATTATGAGGATGGACATTGGCGATATCGGAATACACCATGGGCTTTTGGCATTATGATACCACGGTAGCTAGTTGGTTAGGGGGCGGGGGATATGCCCAAGGTGTTTGAAAATTTGTTATCTTCTTCTCACTCTTAAGATACTGGATGTTACTCCGCTGTCTGGAAAAATTTCACATCTCGAGTTCATCGATAGAATGACCCGGTAGAGTAAGTAATAGGTCTAACGTCAGGGAAAACCATCTCTCGTTGTGAAAGTGACCTTCTTGATAATTCAATCCATAACGGCTTGATATCGTACATTACAATGATGGATGTTGAACATGTTTTTTCCCCCTTACAAATGTGGAGAGCGCAGTCTTTCGAGTATATTCCGATCATAAGAATTATCGAACAGTATCTTGAAGCAAACACGCCACCCGCGAAAGGGCAAAGGTACCTTACACAACTTCTCAAGCTTTTGCTTCCCATTTGATCCAGAAAGCTAAGATCTTACCTGTCTTGATATGTTTTTCCAAGGTTTAATCAATATCAGTTGCCTCGTAATTCCCCCTCACGGTGGTGAAGCACGTCTTGCACGTCTACGTGTCTATTGTAGGATTGATACCTTGGTCCGTACCCTACTTATATCGTTCTCACATGACAAACCCCCAAGCGAGTTCGGAAAGCTATGTTCTTGTCTGGGTATATTCCTCTAAGATTTGCTCTATACAAGCTCTTTCGTGTTCGCCCTTCCCATTGGTGAAAGAAATTGTACACGGCGAAGTCTTACTGTAGTACATGGCACTGATACTTGCTCCGTAGCTGATTCATATCGTTCTCACATACCAAAACCCCACCCGCCGTGGATAGTGTTTGCCTAGGCCGATTCATCTTTCTGAGAGATTCTGAGACAAGATGCCCGTGTCGTGCCAATTTCGTGTGAGTGGAACCAGAGCCGCGTACTCCAACTCAAGGATTTATACCTTGGGTAGGATGATTCTGGCCCTTGCGAGGTTCGGAGAGTGATTAGGTGATGGGTTGTGATTCGGTATTTGGCTGGGACGTTGCACTTTGGGCGGAGGAAAGTGTAAGACCGGTTCAGTCAGCAGAAGGATGAAAGTCCAAACGATGGGTGTTTGTGTGTGGTGCTCCGATTATTGTAACGCTGGGTTGGTGAGCAGAAGCCGTCTCTGTGGCACCATGGAGAGATGATGCTTGGTTGCGGTAGTGTGGGTAGGACCATCTCTAGCCCAGGTTCACTTGTCCTACGCGGTAAGGTTCTCGACCAAGCAATGGGATAGGTCCTGTGTCAATGCTTGAAAGGCCTGATTGGGCCTTTAAACTCCTATCTAAGTGGAAAAGGCTGCGAAAATCAATCCTCTGACGCTAAAGACCATCATGACGATATAATGGGCTTTGCCTAGGACACCTACTAATGCCAAATCTCGGGATGGAAGAATGATGGATATGGTATTGGTAATGCTGCTAAAGCGTACGATAGAGAACAAACGCCGCACGTTTATCGAATCCATGATGATACCCGTCGATGAGAACCGGCCATGGTGATGATCACACCAAGTCTATGGGCTGAATCGTGTTACATATGTTCGATTGGTTCCTCGGGGAGTAATTCGCCACGTTTCTGCTTTCGGATGCAGGTTTGCAGCGGTGGCTGAACAATGTCATTAAATAAAAAGGTTCCATAAACCAGAAGAGCGAATCCGAGGATTTGTAGCCACTTGAAGGTCTCCCATCCCAGCCCCAGCGACACGATCCAGATAAAGAGCGTACGGCAAGTGTCAATAGTAGACCGCGCAGTGGCGCTGACAGTTCTGGTGACGGACAGGCCGAAGAAGTTGAAACCTCCGATGCTAATCATGATGAGAACCGAAGAGATTGCGACAGCTTTGTAGTGAGAGACCTCCCTCCAGCCCTCTATGACATCGAAGTAGCCATAACGTCCTTGCTCTGTTCTTCCGACAGCGAGGTGCATAATGATCATGCCGATGACCGTGACCAAGAATCCAAAAATTCCTTCCCAGCCAACCACTTTTAGAGGCTCCAGTGCGTACTTCTCGAGAATGAATTCTTCGAGCACGAATTGTGTAGCAGTAAAAATTTGAGCGCCTGCAATCATAAGGACCCCAACTACGGTTTGCAAGGCCTCCTCTTTCTGGCCCATAGTCTTGACGTAGTCCGTAGCGGCTCTCAAAACGAGCGCACTTGTTTCGACTAGGGACTGTGGCTTCGGCTTTGCCTGTGGATTCGGGGCGATAGCACCTGCCAGACCGACTATTGCAACACCCAAGACAACGATAAAGAGTGAGCACCATTGGTAAAGGTACAATTTACGGCGTAGGAATATAACACTGAAGAGGCCAACGAATAGCACTAGAGCTCCTCGCGTCATCTGGTATATACTGGCGGCAACGAACAGCAACCCAACGTTCATGAGAGTAGTCCCGGCAATGTCACAGCAAGCAGGCAATGCCAGCAGTATAATTCGCCATCCCACAAGCGGTTTCCGATCATCAGCATTCGGTACCAGCGCCTTCGTGGCAGGTCCGGCGGCTTCTTGCGCGGAGAATGAGCGATCAAGCTCTGCATCCTCATCTTCAGATTCAACAGTATGATCATGGCCATCGATGTGGTGGTATCCGCCCTGCAGCAGGGGTGCGTCTTGTAAAAAGTAGCGCTTATAGATGTAGAAGCCTCCGACGACTAGCCAGCTGCCCATTTCACCAATGAACATCTGGGCCCTAAATACCTGTCAGTGTGAGTCAAGAAGGCTTTTCTGTACATACGTTTGTATTACTGGTTGGGAGAACAACACATATTTTTTGGGGTCCTTGGAGTCGCAATTCCGAACACATTGAAGGTCCTAGAGGAAGATCTGTCAGGATCGTTGATAGCAGTACAAAGACAGACGAACTCGCCTGATACTTTGACAGGAGGGTATTGCAGACGCCGGTCAGCAGCATCATGGCCACAAGGAACGGTACTACCACCTTGCTCGCCATGGTTGCCTATAGCGGGCGCGCAGGTTGAGAGGTCTCGGATTGGAAGAACAGCTCCTACACTACAAGAAAATCAGGGAGTAAGAGACGAAGAGGCAGGAAGTCCATGGGTGTATGTGGTTTACAACTAGGTAGGCTTGTATGATCACGATGATCATGAGATTCCTTGCTGCGGCAACTTCCGGGCTGACTACTACGACGTAGTAAGCAGTGGTTTGACCCCCTGCGACTTCCATTCCTAACGTTGACCAACGACAAAAGCAGTGTGATTTGAAAGCGATGGAACCGATGAGCTACAGAATTCTTCTTGCAAAGCTCCCTTATGAGCATCGGTATTGAGCGATAAAAAGACAGCACGACGCTCAATTTCATTCCTAGTGCCCGGCCTCCCTCAACCCCAAAAGACCGATCGCTGCTTTGCCTCGAATGGCGCTGCTAGTTAAGCTCTCCTGCTTCCTTCCTACTTGAACCACATCTCTCCCCTCGCTCCCAGGCGGGCTACTCATCTGCGTGGTTTCGTAAATCTTGGATCGAGGCAATGCAGGTGTCCTAAAGACCTCGTCGCCGACTGCAAACTCCGGGCTGCTATTCGTCGAATAGGGTGGTGAGGATGGAATATGTGGCTGTGTAATGGTGCGGGCCGAGTAGGCAGTGGGTTTCAACACCGGTGCTGGAAGTAGCTTGGGATGCGGGGCTTTCTCTCGTGTTTCTGGGGATACAGATTGTAAGATCTGCGACGAAGATCGAAGGGGCGAAGTCTGAACACGGTTGCGTGGGGAGGTTATCTGGAGTTGTGACATTGGTATGCTGGTCTGATTCGTTTGGACTTTGAACAGTGCAACGCGTAAACGAAGACGAAGATTTTCAGCCCGCTGAATAATACCGTCAGTGGGTACTCCGACACAGCATTGGAAGAAGACTTACCAAGGCTGCTGCCGACTGCAAGGGCAAGGTCATTTCCGTCGCTGCCGTCAGTTGAGAAACCAGTGTGTCACCCTCGACGTCGGAATCCATGGGTGAAGTGGTGAAATCTTTGTTGCTATGCTGGGAACTGCTGTCGCTCATCTCTTGTGCTATATCTGGTATCTCCGAAGGCATCATAGCCGCTGGGTCGCCCGAAGGACTCTTGATATCACGTTAGCTAACTGTGAATGGCCTGTTGGAGAGGAAAGCCCACTCCTGGCATGTTAAATTTGCTACTATTCTGGGCGGACAGCTTCGTCTGCGTCAAACGAAGCTCGGAGCGAACGCGTAAAGGTGCCGGTGAAATCTCGGGGTCTTCCACGGCATTGATCCCTCTCTTCAGGCTTGTTGTGTCTTTCCCCATGGACCTCACGGTCAAAGAGGGCGTTCCGGAGGTGTTTACGTCTAGGTTGCTGAGTATTCGACGGATAGGGCTCGCGTTTGACATGGTAATTGGTGAGCAAAGTAAACAAAGCTTCTGGGCAAATCGTGAATGATGGCCAGGCTAAGTATAATGTATCCGGCTGCGGGTACACGAGGGTGAAGAGCCGAGGGAAGGCCTGAAGCTAGTAATGCTGGCAGAATCAGCAGAGCTCTGGTCCTTCTGTTGCAGGGCAGTCTCTCACGCGTCGTATACTTTAAGGAATATGGTTATACGGGATATCAATGACCTGTAAGAGTATGAAAAACCCGTATGATTGTGCGAGTACTGTTACGCGTTGCACGATTTGTGAAGACTGAAGAATAATAAAGCATCGCGTGCAGATGGGCCGAGCCGAATCGCCGACTCACCGACATCACCAACGCTTCGAATAGGGTGTTGTGAGGGCCCGAGCGTTTTCAAACATCGCTGGTGTCACGTGTGGTCCAGAAGTGATGATAAGTGATAAGGTATTCCGTACTCCGTACTGTACCTCAAGGACCTTATCTAGGTACCTAGTCCTCTCCTGCACCTGCAGTGCTGCCATTGGCCCTGCAGACAATCCTATCATGGATTGTATCTTGCGGACTACCTTATCGTCCTGCGCTGAAAGGGCTGTCGATCGAGAGATCTTCTTATCTTTGGCAGTGTTATCAGGGACTTTCGATGTTCATGTTTCGTACAAGACTTCCTTTCGCCCCTATCTTCAATGCCCTCGAAAGTCTCTGCTCTTACACCATAACGGCAGAATTGAACTGCCTCGGGCCCAAGTTCTATAAAACGTTCGGGTATTCTCATGTTATGTTTTTAGGGAGTTGATTGGGATCCCGGTAGCCGGTCTTTGAAAACTGGCAAAGGATCCTATAGAGATTGCCACATGCTCGAGAGAACACTTCGACAACCCTATTCTTTCCATCCCTCACCAGCATGCAACAATGCCCCAATCTGTGGGCTGTCGCTGCCACACCGAAGGCTTACAACATCCAGTGGCAGATTTTGAAACTGAAGGAACCAAGCAGAGCCATCATGTGCCGTACTTCGAGCAAGTATGACAAACATTTCAGGAAAGGCGACCTTGCTGCCTCCATCATGAGAGGTCTGGCGATTGGAGGAAGTCGATGGCAATCATAGAATACTGGATGTATGTAGAGACCTCAAGTCGATTCGAGAGCAAAGGCGTTGACATAGGTCGCTAAATGACGAACGGTTTCGGCGTAACAACTCAATCGGCAGGAACATTCGGCGTCTTCCGTATCGGTGAAACATAGGAGTCACCATGAAGTCTTGCAGACGACATCTGCCAATGGAAGTACCTCAGCATACGTGTATCTGGGTATTTGTTCTCCGGTGAGATGACGCCGCCGTTTCCACATCCACAGTGCGAGTTTTACTGTTACCAGGCCTATCTTCTCTTGCACTTCAACTGATGGAATTATGGAACTAACCCGGTCGCTTGAATACCGTCCCGCTTGCCGGCTATAGACCTGACATGGCAGTTTCTCTTCCTGTGGTCCCGATGTTTTGGTGTATGCGATAGGGGATAATACCAGGGGATCCGAGGCCTACTATATCAGCTCGAATCCCGTATGGGTCTTTGAGATGATGCAAGCTGTATACCATTGCGATAGTCCATGGCTGTGCACTCAGTATTCGTATCGGCAGCGTTATTGGCCTGAAATTGGTCCCGACTTTAAACAGCTTTAGCGTCGAACAGCTGGTTGGAGAAATCCTAAAGTGTCCCTTAGATGAGATTTACCGCTTCAGCAGTTTGGACCAAGAAGACCAACTTCCAACGCCACTCTCAGTGTACCGCAGCCAGGACAACAATCTTCAAAGAATTGCGATACTGTCCTAATATGCTATTACATCTTAGCGATAGATCGATTGGTCGATTCCTGAGGGCGACGCGATGCTGAACAACCGCTTGGTACGACTGGCAGTATCAATACTCGGACTATGTTTGACGACTCTAAACCAATGACGGTGTCAGAAACGTGATATGATCGTCATAGATATTCCAAACTATCCGCTGCACACAGAAAGCTACCGGAGGTCTTCGGACGATGATAAAAGAGAGCACGCACATCCGCAGTTGGACTGAGTTGGCCAGCAGCAGAGTCAAACATAGATGGACATAGCATGACAAGCAAGCGCTTGTTGTGAGACTGTCGAAAAGGAGCTGGGAGAAGATCTTAGTACGTAAGAGAAAGCGAGATGAGTTAAGACAGGCACTTTTGCATTTGGACTTCGAGGTAACATTGACAGTAAGTCCTTACGATCTACTTCGTCCCATGAGATGAACTTCTGCTTCGCTCATTACGTATGCTAATGCTTTAGTAACTGTGTGTGTACGCCGAGAGGCAGCAAGTCTAGAGGTCAGAAGAGCCAAACGCAACGAAGATGCAACGCTAAAGGACGGAAAACGGTAACAGCAAGCATGCATGCGCAACGGATTTGGCCATCTAACCATGTCGATTGCCTAAAGAGGAGACCCTGCCATCCGGAAGATAAACAACAAACGTAAAGTAGCATCGAAACTGCGATGCGATTCCCTTTGAAGAAGCTCGGCGAATGCTCCAAGGTCTGAAACAAGTCTCTCTGCCGCGCGATGTGATTTAGCCCTTCAGCGTAGGTAACGACAATAACAGCTGTTGCACGTCTGTTTGATCAGACGAACGATGATGATCTTAATTAATATGGACAAGTCACATGCGAGAAGAACAGTTGCCGATTGCGCATCGTTGCGCGTTGTTGCAGCATCATGACTATGAGTGATCTTCCGACAGCATGGCTCGTTGTAGGTAGGAGCCTAAAAAGGAACCTCCCCGGCTCGTTCGGTAAAGCCATTGGCTTTGCCAGCAACGCTTATCAAAAACGTCAGACACAACTCAAAGTTAATGGCTCGTTTCGTATGCAGAGTGTTTGCAGGTGCATGACTGCCACCGGATTGGTGTGTCGAAGGGTATTCTCATGTCCGAGCAAATCCGACCATCTGATTTTGAAGTTGATATTTAGATGTGGCGACCCCATTTTTCTGCATTGTTTCTCCTAGAACCTCATTGATTGCTTCTGTACTCCACTGTTGCATTCGTTGGCCTTTTCAACCATCGCTGCCCTATGGTCTTTCCGACATAGCTCACGGAAATTTCAATGGCCTCCGTGAGCCGAACATTCACCAACGTTATCCCTTCTCAAGTGGGAATAACAAGGTTCCTCCTAGCAACATTGTCTTCGAATATCTTTCTCAAAGCACATCAGTAACATCTTAGGCATGACAGCTCTTGAAAGCCCGATCATTACCCTTTTCTAAAGTCTTGTATTTCGCTCCCGTAATCGGGTATCTCAATCTGTGTCGACGCCTCCTTGGAGTTCATTTCGGTACAGTCTTTGTTCCGTTGTTTCACTCTTTCACATATCGGGCATTCGGCTTGAGGGAGTATGAGTAGTACCCGGAGTACTAGAGGAAAGACCGAGACTGTGGCTCCATTGTTGTCCTTGCCACGATGGCTCCCACCAAAGCCTGGATGACGGCTAATCGGTCTCTTCGAGGATCAGTACTTCACTGTCCACGTCCCCGTAAGAATTAGACATCAGCATCAGAGAACCAGACACAAGCGAAGAAGAGCCCCGGTTGTACTTCTCTTCGAATTGCACGGAGGCAATCAAGTGGTCCGGGATTTGTACGGTGACATGTCGACACCTTGACCACTCGATGGAAGATGTTCGCCCAGCGTTTGTTCTACCAGACCATTACTCCCCTAAAACCAGTGGGAGCTCTAGAGCATGAGGTTACAGTGGCATCTAATGACACCATTCGGTGGCTTGACCCAATCAATCCACCTCCCGACGCCTCCTCAAGAGATGAAGTCCAGATGGGACGTCCTAGACTTCCGTTTCTGGGTCGATTGGAATCTATTCTACAGACTCACTCCACTGACGACGCCGTATGCCCACATCCGTCATGCAAGATGGCCAACTCAGCACCGTGATGGACGAGTGGCAGGAGCCAGGGAGGAGTCCAGATGTCAGACCGACACATTATGGGAGCGGTTAACATCAACAAGCTACGACTTGCCCGACGATTGCCAACTTGGCAGGACCCTGCCTGCATGCATGAACGATCAACGACGCCCATACGAAGGAGAACTCGAGGTGTTCCGGGCAAGCCTATTTAGGAAAGGCCCGAGCTGCGCGGATGAGGGGTGGTCGGCCCCTGATGAATGCGGGAATCCTTGGACCGCATGTAGGAGATTGTTTGGGAACAGACGGTAGGGGATTGATTGGAGTCACGGGGGGGCTTACGGCTTTCGCGCCCGTTGCCACAATAATGGCCAGGAACAGAGTGACGGGCGCACGTGTTCACGCCACCCAACATGATTTGTCCGAGTGTTGCCAACGTGCACGGTGCTGCAGTGTTTTAGGCTGGTGCCAGCCACAACCGGTTAGTGTCTTTACTCCCCGTTGTTCGTTTCTCCGGTTCGCGCCGGTCCTGGGCCATCGCTAATCGATTGACCGCTACAGTACCTTACCCTACCACCCTACCTTACTCAAAACAGTACAGTCCTTGCACACGCAAATTGAGCGGTAGCTTGATGCTTTGATGGATCTCCCTTGGGTTTCATGATTCGGTGAAGAACGATGTCTCGATATTGTGGCTTCTCGTGAACAAGATTTGCAGCATCACGGATCCATACAAGGCGCTCTCCCCATCTAGGTACTGGGTACCAGAGAGTCATGTGGAGTTTGGCCAGGGCTGACTTCCACTGCTTCCTGCTTCCAGCTCCCAGCTCCCAGCTCCCAGCTCACACAGGATCAACACACTAAAGAATGCGCGCACTCAGCCACCAAAGTCAAAGCCAAGCAAAACCTGATTCGTGAAGCGGGCACATCACCACTTGTTCGACTACGAAAGCACCGTCTCCACATCGTCACCAAGCCCACCCACGCGTGCCGTGTATGTGTCTGTTGTCTGTGTCTGTGTCTGTGTATGTGTCTGGTGGGGAAAGAGTAAGTCCGGGGTATTGGGTTTGAGTTTGGACGTGACGTCGGCATCGGCATCTACGACAGTCAGGACATGCTTGTACCTTACTAGGTACGAGGGGTCCACAGTGGTATGCGCTAATGGCGGGAGGGCTAATCTCATCGGAGATTAGCGTCAAGCTGGTTGGACCAGTCAGACTCGGCATCTGCAAGCGACCCGAAAAGCTTAAGTGGAACAGGCTTTTTGCTTGGTTACCTTACTTACTACACTACGCCTGTATTGTTGTTTGTGGGGTTAACATGTGTCATCGTTCTCATCAGATGCGACGAGCGCCAGGGTGGGGATGGTGCAGAATGTGCCTTGGGGGACTGTGGATGGACTATTCCGTACGGCCAAACTCGTCCTTTGACCTTTGCGCCATGTCCCCAAGCAGAACGGCAATTGCCAATGACCGAGTGTGGCTTGACACTCCGAGGGACTTGACACTCGACACTCGACAGCAACGGCACGAGACGAGTGAAGGTCATAGGTAACGGTGTCGGGTCGCGTCGGGTCGCGTCGGATCGTGTCGGATGGCTTGTGCCGAAGTCGATCCGGCGAGCGTGTGGCTGGACGACGCTCGAGGGTCCCTGCCTAGTGCACGATCGACTGATTGGATTACTGGGGAACCAGATCGAATCGGTCAGATCGCCCATGTCGGATTCTCTTCATTTCTGTTCATTTGTTTTCATCTATTCTTGGATCCCTGAGCACCCCCGAGTCCATTGCATTCGCTGCCCGGTGGAGGTAGATCCACCTAACCTCCCCCGTTAACCAAGGCACCTGGTAAGTACCGAGAACGTTCTCCCCTGGTCATTAGCGGCATTGCCCAACTTCAAACAGCCCGAAAACGCTGTGGGATCAGTGCGTCCGAGGACAGCAGGTTAATGTTCGTGGGTGATTGAACCAATGTGCTATGCGGACCACAGTCATTGGACGCCGACTCGACCGATCCCAAGAGCGCAAATTCTGCCTGAAGCAGGGGGAAACGGGCTTGCATTAGCAGCAAAGAGGGGCGACAACAGAGCTCCGCATCGAGAGAGCGCTGGCTGCACATACCACAGTCATACCCTTGAGCCGTCGCAGGCGGTAACGTCTTCAGCTTCCTATAACACGTACCGCCGATGGGCGTCTGGTCGTCTGGTGGCTTGTGGTCAAAATATTGCATAGGCGCAAACTATTGAGCTAATTCAACGATTTGCGGAGATGTCAAGCGAAACCTATCGCCTTGGTGGCTGCAAGCATCCTCTTACTGCCCGGTGAGCTGGGCGGAACCATAGCCGTCTCTCGCTCCACGCTGAAACCTTGGGCTACTTTTGGGTCTGATGTTCATCATCGTGCTTCTACACCCCAGGGGGGGATGAGAGATTTTACCTCCGTTGCTGAGATCATTGGTAGCTGATACACGGCGTTGCAGTGCGGTTCTCACAGTTGCCTCAATTCGGGCAATACATTGTCGATCTGTAGACGGCATCTTCCATTGAGCGAGACAACCAAGATGGATCTGACGAGTAGGGGAGGGATCGTAGCAACATTGGCGACCCTACAGCGCCAAAAGTTGGAGCTTGGAAAACTTGGAAGATGGGAGATACGGTGTGGTGGTGACGATGATGGTCCTTCTTCGTCTCCTCAAGAGATCTATTTAACAGGACTCTTCCTCCCTCATCTTCCATCCCCATCAGCCACTCAATCTTCCAATAAAGCTTCAATAAACAACAAACGCACTCAAACTACCTTTCAATCCAATCTTCAGCACCTCCTCAATCCAATATGCAGCTCTCCAACATCATCGCCCTCCTTTCCTTCGCCCTCACGGTAACCGCCCTCCCGTCGGAGAATCTTGAGGAGCGCAACAAGGGCAAGAAAGAGACCCCAGGCCAAAAAGCCCAGAACCAATGCTCCCAAGGCCAGACTGCGTCCTGCTGCAACCAGATCGTCAAGCAGACCATCAACCTCATCCCCGTTAACGTCGGAATTGACTGCACCACCATTAATGGTGAGCCATGATTTCGAGTGATCCATGATGCATTTGCTGATATTCTTGCGCCTTAGTTCTCAGTGTCGCACCCATCACCTCCCAGTGCTCTCAACAGCAAAGCTTGGCCTGCTGCTCAAGTGGCGCGCAGGTAATATTCATTTCCATCCGTTCCAGCATTTCCCTCCTAACATCACCATAGAACGGCCTTGTCAACGTCGGCAACGTCTGCCCCAGCCTCATCGTTTTGTAGATTCCTTCTACAAACTCTCCGCATTTCGCGCCTTTCTGTGGCGATATCTATCTAGCCATGGCAGTGCGGAGGAGTTCCAGTTGGGCGTTCAGTTGTAACTCAAGCATACCGGCGCACTGGAAACTCGTCAACTCTAGCGATTGAGTTTCACCCTTTTGTTGCGGACTTGGCCAGTCTGTAGCATTCCCTTCCTTTTGTTGTTGTATACACACACAATCCATGTTTGTTATTCGGACTTGCTAGCGTCTAAGGCACTGACGACCGGGTTCAGGCCGGTCGGGCAATATATATCCTTGGTCGCTGGGATGTTTGTTTAGTCAATTATATATATTACATGGAGACTTTGACCGCATATTCTTGACATTAACTTGATCATCGTATCATGATTGGTTGAATTTTGGGGAGTAGTTGATATTAATTCCAACCATCGATATTGCTCGCTGCTGCTCATGAATTGTATAATTCCATCATAACACATCCAAATTCCCCCCTACTTACCCCCCACCCCCCCTTAATATACACACAGTAAATAAGTCATGCATCCGCACCACCACCATCAAAATCCTACAAACCACACCCAAACCACCACTCACAACCTCACCATCCCAAACCAACCCTCACAACCGTCCTTCAACCTCACAACCGTCCTCCAACCTTCCTACCCCTCAGTTCCCCCTAAAACTCGATTCGTGGCCAAAACACATATTTTCATGATCGAGATGATAATCATTAATAGGTGCCATTGATGAACCAATTCATCCATGAATAGGATACATATCTCGCCCTTCATCCACCGGTGGTGCTCTTATCCATGGATTAAATGATATGCTCATGAATTATGAGGCGTATATCAATCTATTATCTTTCGAATCCACATGTGTTTGTGTGTACCTTTTCTGTCCTTATCGCGTGTGATTAACTGTCATTATTTTCAGATTATTCTTAGTTTCGAGAAGAAGGTATGTAGAGCAACGAGATGATAGCGAGACGATCAGCTGGTAACTTGATGCTCTGATTGTAATACGTCAAGTCTGAGACAGAGCATCAGCACGAATTTATGGGAAAGTGAGGGCAAAGCTAAAGTAAGATAATATTTTATGCTATGAAGAAAAATAATGGAACAGTGACGGAGAAAGACTTCTCTATTCAGTAGCTTACGATCATCACATGTTCACCAAACCGAAAAGATAACTCAAGTACTTCAAACTCTCTCCAAGCTTTCAAGACATGACGATCTCTTTGCAAATACACGCTGGACCTTCGTTTGATGACAGCTTGTACACAGATTGCGTTGTTCTAATCTCGTCTGAATCAGTAACACTCTTCTTATCCCTTGCTCAAGAGCTTGGAAGCTTACGTGAAAAAATACGCCGAGCTACATGTATATGATTTAACTGTAATATGGCAGCGACAATCCCAAAGAAAATGGCGATCAGAGTATCAATGCTGGGGTTCCACGTATTGGTATTTGACGGCGGACAGATAAATGTTTGGACATGGGTCTCGTTTACCCGAGACGAGAAACGCGTTTGGTTCATTGGAATACTCGATGTTGATGGCAAGCCAGGCTGAAGGGATGTGGGAATCACTCCGGGACACAAAGGAGCTGCTGTGTTGGGAAGCCCGAAGGCGGTGATGGACGAGGATGGCCGAGTATGGAGACATGCTATCGGTGCTACAAAGAGGAGCAAGGTCGACAGGAACCTCATCTTGGGATGGTTGATCTGTAATGTACAATCTTGAGTAGACGTAGTAATTTCACCCAAATCGAAAGGTACTTCTCTTGAGCCAGAAAGCGTGAGAGAACGACGCCTAATAAAAGAAGTCCTTGAGACTGACTTACTTAGCCGTGAACACTCAGGAGTGGATTTTCGTTCGCTGGCCAGTGGCATGATGGCCATCTTCGAACTGCCATCAGAGTGCCATTGTTGGCGTTGAAGATAGCACACGTTTCGTTGCTGGTTCCTGCAAAGGCCAAAGATTCAAGTCTTTTGTTCCGAGAAGTCGGAAGATAAGCTACAATTGCAAGTGAAACGAGATGGAAGATGCCACAGATGGTGCTCATCACAGAAATGGAGGAGTAGCCAAAGGCCTCGTTGAATGGCCATGGCCATGGGCCAAGGGAGGGCGGCGGAGTGGTTTTACTTGTGAAACTTGTTTCCGCTTAGCGCAGGGGATGGTTACATCCTCAGGCTGAAATGCAATCCGATCTCAGCATTCGGGTGACCTGACTTGCTCAAGTTAACCACATAACCAGCCGCCCAGAGATAATAAAGTCACAATAAGCGTCCTCCTTCTTCTCATATAACTGGACGCAAATTAAGAAAGAAATATGGGGGCGTAGAAAGTCGAATGAGCACCGAGCAGAGGGTCACATGAAGCAGCAGCCTTGCAGGAGGTGGTTTGCAACTCTGGAAAAGTACTGGCTTTCTGTGTTATGGCCCTGCCAACCAGGCGTACTGTAGGAACGGAAGCCAATCCTTGAAACACGTCTGCCCCTGAGTGGCCCTCGGCAACAATATACGGGTGAGAATGTCCATTTCGAGCAACGCTTTATCACTGTTGTGTTCTGCCTTACTCCTATTCCAACTTCCATAAAGCCTTCCATGACCGTCAAGGTACCCGAGCCAGAAGAACGAGTTCAGTTGTTCCCCGAGTTTAAGGGATGATTGCTGCAAACGCGGCGGATCCGGCGTTTCGTTGCCGAGGCGCCCGCTCCTTAGCGGAATCAGAAGTGCGACACTCAAACACTCTCGTTCCCAGCAAGCAAAACCGACCTTGGAACGTCAGCAGCGATACAGAGCTCGGTAGTATCATCGAGAAGGAGCCGACCTTTGCGGCTCTCAATGGGCGCACCCATGCAGAGATTCGGTCCTTTCTTGATCTTTCGGATGGAGAATTCGCCGCTATACAGGCTTTGAGGCACTTTCTTTGGTCTCCCGGTATTGATATGCTGTGTGTCTAGTTCGTCACTTGCGCTGATTATTCAACTAGCTAATCGAAAAGACCGACAAGCATCCCGAGGTAGCCTTCAATCATTGATAAGGTTCTCCGACGCCTCTACCTCTAGTTCTACCCGCCGCAGTAGCAGAACCACATCCCTAAGCTCCAATACCAGATCCTCCTGGTCCACCGTCGAATCACACCCCCTCAATCAGAAACACCTCAGGGACAATGCCCGGAGTAGCCTACCCGGGCAGCAGCAGTCTCTTCTTAATCCCCAGCGGGACGGAGAGGCACGTCTTCCGACAAGTGCACCCCAGTGCAGCTACTGGTGTACCATTTGCAAAAAACCACGGCTTTTCACGACCTATGGTGGCTGGACAAAGCATGAGAAAGAGGCCCATGAGGAAACCGTGTACATTTGCATGCCAGATGGTCCCGTAGTGCATAAAGAGCATGGTTTGATTTGTGCATTGTGTGGAGACATAAATCCGGACGAACGTCACAATGAAGAACACCACGTTCTCCCATGTCTCGAGAAAGCACTGACCGCTAGGACATACAACAGAAAGTATCAATTGGAAAAACATCTTGAAAGTCACGGAGTACCCAAAGGATCTACCGTTGCTAAAGAATGGCGACGCGACTATAAAAACCAAGCTTGGGCTTGTGGCTTCTGCGTTGCTTACTTCGCTAAATCTACGGAACGTTTCCATCACATAGCTACGCAGCATTACGAACGTGGGGAAGATCTCAGCAAATGGGATGCAACGAACGTTATACTTGGGTTGCTTCAACAACCAAAGTTGCATGACGTATGGGAAGAGCGGATGAAGCTGCAGTTTCCTGGTCGCAAGCATGATCTTCGATGGGACAAAACCCCAACGAAGAGTTTGATATCTAGGTTAGAGCTGGGCCTGCGGGGCAAGGAAGATGGAATAGCTCTGGCAATGCACGCTTTTACTCAGTCGGACTATTTTCAGAGTCACAGGGAATCCCGGATAAACCAAGGGCTGTTGCAAGGTCCCCAGCGGCGGAGCAGCGGCCCGTACAGCTTCGAACAATATGGAAACTTGACCCCAAAGACCGAAAATGGTGTTACAGAGTCCGGCTGGCCACAATCTTCAAGTGGTCGATTTGGAGAGATAGCCACGATGGAATCCTATCTGGGGGCAGAAGCTCCTTTAGGCATACCTCCACTATGTGGTCCGAGAATGCGCCCAGTATTGTCAGCTACTTCCGAAAATCTTGAAGCTCCAGCTACTGAATTGCTTCCAATCCAGCAAGCCGCGCAGTCGTCATGGCTCGGTTTAATGACCGCTCAACCAAATGACATAGCTCGATATGCATTTCGCGCCAGCGAAACCTCCTGGCTTGACCATGTGGCCATCACAACCGGCTCTACGGGATCCAATCCGACGACTTTTCCCGCCGAAAGCCAAGCGGATTTTGGTATAAGCAATGACTATTCTACACCGCAGACAGCAGGTTTGGTGAGCAAATTCTGCCTCCAAGGTTTTGGTACCGTCCAAGATCGGCCTTTATCTCCAATGGACCTAGACCTAGATCTCGAAGCGACAACTCGTGTGTTACTCTATGGAAACGACTAGCGTGCGGCCCGGATAGAGCAGTGAGGAGAAAAAGACATCAGGAATCAGCCTACGATGATCAATTGGTCTAAGTGAAGGGAGCTGTGCTTATGAGTTAGGTTATCAGCAACGCTGAATAGACTTATGCCAATCACGAAGGTGAAGCTGACTCTACTGGAAGACGAGAAAATTCCTATTGAAGTTAGCTTTTCAAGGTAGATTGCTATGGCCATACTCAAATAATGTTTTTTAGATGAGCTTCCGTTGATTTTATCCTTTCTTAGCCTATTAGCAGTTGAGCGTTTGTTCGTGCCGATGCTAAGGTATATCTCTTTTGTAATGTTGATTTGGAGTCTGACAGATTATTCTCAATACACTATCTTGAGGGTTTCGCTGCTGGTATCGTCATAGATATTACCATCGCGTTAGCTAGGTATTACTATTCGATGTCCCGGCAACATACTTCACCATCGCTTAACTCTCGGTGACGATCGCTCGTATCTTGAACGACAATTCAGTCATGCCAGTTGCTTCTACTTTCACGGCCTCAGTTTTGTCGCTACTGTTGAAGCAACTGACCGTGCTGCTGCAGTCGCTGCTGTGGGTGCCACTCAAAATACTGCAGGTGGACCCAAAGATAAGAAACATTTGCTGAATCGATTTTGCGATTTGAGAAATCTGATTGACCAAGATTTAATTCAGAAAGCGTACTCGTAGTGTTCATATCTATCTAAGCACACATCATGTGACCATAGGTAGGGTTATTTTGCTGAATTGCTGACCAAGCCGGGTAGCTTCTGCGCTAAGTATCTCGGTTTTAAAAAAGCGAGCCATTACATTCCGTCGTAAACCGTGTAAAATTTACTACACTTTGACTACAGGATGACGGTAGACAGAGACACAGATCGAGCATACTTTGAATCAATTCCTTGGTGCTTAGAGCTCCTACAAGATCCCGGGTTCATTCCCACCCCCACCTTCTCTCGTCAGTACAAAGAGAGCACCGAGGACGCCCTATTCGCTGAAACACTCAAGACCAGTGACACAATACGCGCGTGTTCATCTCTCTACAAAAGGCCTGATCCTTCAGGTATTGGACAGATCAGCGAACTTATTATGCTCGTTAGCCTGGGCTATCGCGTCAACGGCTATCCCAACCTTTGCCATGGCGGGATTGTGGGAACACTAGTAGATGAAGCCATGGGGATGCTTCTGACCGTGAACAAGAATCTGACAAGTTCTCCCATCAGATTCGCTACCGTTACAGCGTACTTGCATGTCACCTACCTGAAACCGGTGAGAACTCCACAGACCATACTGATAACTACGCGACTTCGGGAAATCAAGGGCCGAAAGATCTATCTCGAAGCGTCCGTTAAAGATGGTTGCGATGTAAATCTAGCTAAAGCTGAGGCACTGTGGATTCAGGTCAACGAGTCCAAAGAGAAACTATAATGTTTTCGCTACCGTACATTAAGCGCTCTTATAAGGACAGGAGCCAAGGGTTAGACGAGGTTTTGGATTTTAGGATCTAGACATCTCGATTCACAAAAATCATCGGAATGCGGTCTGTCGTTGCAAACCGTTCCAAGCCACGAATCCAATTTCTCGAGGGAGGACTGAATACACCTGGACTGAAAGGAAAGCCTTTGCAAGGCGTTAGAATGTCGCCACCAACTTCGATTTCACAACTACCCTTCATATGAAAAGCTATCTAGAAGAGAGGCTAGACTACCTTTTAACCATCTTTACAGACGCACTCGAGTAGACTGTCAGGCGAAGAAGTCAAACAGTCAAAAGTTGGGTACCAGAGACCTCCCACTACCAGATTCAAGATTTAGAAGGATGTCAGAATTTATTATACGAGCATCTCGTAGGATGCTTGAACTATACATTTCGCAACTGACAGAGTCTCAACCAAACGTAAACGTGGGTCATGCAGCCAGGACAAATACAGAAGGCTCGAACGGTTGGAACTGGAGGTCGCGGTATCACCTCCTCTTATAATGCCTCAACAACCTTCCTGGGGTCAAAGCCGTTCTTTCCAAGCTCCTTATGCGATCTTTCGATACTGCGGTACAGTTGCTCCCCATTCTTGAAAGAATTCGACGCTCCGCATAGGTGGCAGTACAAGGTGCAAGTTACTCTAGGCCGTTTGGGTACATCTCCACAAGTTTTCGCGTCTCAGCAATCAGCCTGTGAGTGGTCAGCAACAGTTCGATGCCTCTGCTTGCTTGTGTATAGCAGATATACTCTTGTCTGGGTTTGGTGTCCGACACGAAAAGTGTGCTTTCGTGCAGGTAACTGAATATTGTCATTAGCAGGGCTCCCCACATTAGCTACCATGCTAATGGGCTAATACCTTCTTAAAGAGTATAAGGCAAGTCTAGCGTCGAGATCTTCCTCGGGAGGCGATATAGGAAAGTGCGAGTGGTATGCGTTCATATAATTCCGCCCGAACTTATATCGAGAGATTCTCATCGCTTTGACATCGACTGCATAGCATCGACTATTACGACCATTTCTATACATGGATCTAAGTCTGCTCGATGCTTACATTCGTTATGGCCATAGAAGCCAGCGGCGTCGAAGACCATAGGGTTTTCCGAAGATATATCATTGGATGCTTCAGAAGATCAGTCATTGTATAGCTTAAGATCTGACCAAAACATACCGTTTCCATACCAGAGGTCACCATGCACAAAACTGGGCTTAAGGGAGCGACCGGCAGTCTCCAATGGGCGGAGCAATCGTGGAATGACCTTTTTGAAAAGTGGCTCCATGAGTGCCTTCAACTCTTCACATGGACCACGTGCTTCCATTTCTAGCTCAAAGTCCCGCTTTGTACCATTCATAAAGCACTCCTCCCAAGTATCGGTCCATCGAACATCCTGAGGAATGTTTCCATTGTACGTTGTTACATGAAACCCAAATTTTCCGGTCGGTGATACTGAGTCTCGATGGAGTTGTGCAAGGCGTGCAGAGAATTGTTCCATCTCGGGCAGTTCATTGTCCATATCGTGGAAATTGCAGAGGAAAAAGTGGAGGTCATGGTTTGATTTGAATGTACCCCAAGCAATCGGTTTTGGGGCAAAGTCCGGGGTCACCGTGTGTAGGACTTTCATCGACTCGTATTCCCCTTGCATTATGCCACGCCCTCTGTCTCCAGTAGCAACCTTCAGGAAATATCTGGCGTCTGTGCCGTCAGGGAATTGGAGATGGACAGAGGCTGTGCGAGTCCAGTAACTTGCTCCATGGCCCGATGCATTGATGGTGCAAGCCCTTTGCGCTCCAGGAATCACTACCAAATGTCAGTACTCTCCTCAAACCACTGGTTGGCCGAGCCAAAACATGGCCCTACCAAGGATGACATTCTCATCGAGGTCTATACTCTCCGTTTGAGGTTCATCCAACGGCTGTTCTTTGAACAAGTCCGTCATTGAGATTGTACGATTAGAATATAATCGATGACACAGATGCAAAGATGGCAAAGATGGGTTGAAATGGGCTTACTATTAGAGTACTCCGTAGCAACATCTTCTATCTTCAATATCGCGAACGCGCCGTATCCTGCGAATTGGGGGCTAATCTGGGCGCTTAATGATAGGTGGTAAATGGAGTCTTTCTATTTCCCTATGTACTCCGTAAGCTCACCCCTACTACTTTATGTTGGTTCCCGGATCCATCACGGCTCGTTAACGTCCTGATTGGTATACTGAGGGCCGATCCTAGCACCATCCATGTATGCGGCTCTCGGTACTCGCTCGAACTTTAGAACAACTTACAGCCTTGCGCAAGCTGGACTCTTCCAATGAATCTCAACACCAAGATGCAAATGCAGATACTGCTATGGTAAGCTCCTTAGTCGAACTTCGAGATGACCTTACTAATTCCTGCCGGCTCCAGTTTTCTCGGCGGCGCAAGTCTAGCAATTCCAGGTTGAGTGTTCTCGAGGAAAGCCTGACCGGCTTGACGGCGATAGAACAACCTCTTGAGACTTCCGACAATCAAATTGGCCCTCTTGGCCTCAACTTATTGTATACGCCGCCTGCGCCTCTTCTCGATTTCATTTTCGTCCACGGTCTTCGTGGTGGCTCTAAGAAGACATGGAGCAAAACAAGTCACCCATACCATTACTGGCCGAAGGAATGGCTTCCCCGCGATCCCGAATTTAAGCATGTCCGCATCCATAGTTTCGGTTACAATTCGGATTGGAACGATCGGAAAGATAGCATCATCAATATACACGATATTGGGAAGTCACTTCTGGGAGAGATGATCAACTCTCCAGAGATCCGGAGAAATGACAAGGTAAGTTGGAGAGACTATCCACTTTCAATGTAGACATAGGCACGACTTGGGCTGAGCACTCTTGGCTTTGTGGCATTAACAGGATGGCTTCCATGCTGTCTTTTTGTGGGCTGACCTTACGTTCGATTAGACACAAATAATATTCATCAGTCATAGTATGGGAGGACTTGTTGTTAAGAAAGTAAGTAACCTTCTTACAAAGCCCACCGCACCATCCTGTCAAACCTCTGGAAGGTCTAGCAACCATTTATTGGAACAATGTATGCAGTGGCAGCCGCGACAACCACAAGGCAGAAACCCATATACGTTGCTGAAATATTCTCTTTACCCATCGAAGATTTTATTATCTTCGTGTCATCGTCTTAAAGGGCTGGTAGCCCTTTAATGCTCAACCGTCTTTGTTCAGGTCGTGCTAATCTTTCTATTCTGTCAGGCATGCATTCTCGCTAGTCAGGATCCATTGGCGAAATCCCTTGCAGACCGTTTATATGGCATCGTTTTCCTCGCCACGCCACACCGGGGTGCAGACTCTGCAACTTTGCTGAACAACTTACTGCGGGCGTCGCTATTACACAGCCAGAAACCTTTCGTAGCAGACCTGGAGCGAAACTCCGGCGCAATTCAATCAATAAATGATGATTTTCGCCATTACTCTAGCACACTTAAGTTGCGATCATTCTATGAAACCATAAAAACGAACATAGGTTTTTCAAATCTTCTCATTGTCGATAAAGACTCCGCGACCTTAGGTTACCCGAATGAGCAGAGCGCGTTGCTCAATGCAACACACCGTGACATCTGCAAATACCAAAGTCCGGCAGATCCGAACTTCATCAGTCTCAGAAATGCGTTGGTGACCATGTCACAAGACGTTGCAAGCAAAGGTTAGATCGAGAATCCATCGAGGATCAAGTGGCTGAGTCCTTCTAGTTATTGCGGTCATGCGTGATCAGCATCGTAGCCAACTTCGAGAGCTTCAAGACTATCTTAGCGTATCAGGGATACCGGAAGATGATCTGACAACTCTCGAAGATGCGTTACTCGAAGGCTCCTGTCAATGGCTGACTTGGAAGAAACAATATCAAGCATGGCGAGACTTTCACCCTGGCAGTCTTCCGTACTACTGGCTCAGTGGACAACCAGCAACAGGTAAATCGGTCTTGGCTGCCCATGTTCTTAGAAATCTGGAAGACATCAACGCAAATTGCTGCTACTACTTCTTTAAGCATAACGATACCGAAAAGTCAAGTCTTAGTGGCTGTCTCAGATCTCTGGCGTACCAAATGGCTGTTATCGACCTTCGCGTCCGGTCCCATCTTATGGCCATGAAACATGACGAGGTTCGATTGGATAAAGAAAATGACCTTTCGGTGTGGCGTAAAGTCTATCTATACGGAATTTTCGAACTTGTTCTTGATCGGCCTTTCTTCTGGGTTATTGATGCATTGGATGAATGTAGCAGTCAAAGCAACATCATCTCCTTGCTCGGTAAAGCCTACGGGATTTTTCCACTCCGGGTATTCGTGAGTAGCCGAGCTACTCCTGAAATCTCCAGAAACTTTTCTCAGCTAGAGGAGCTAATTTATGCTGATGAATTGACCCCCAATGATACTCGCGGCGACATTGAACTTTATTTACGTGCCAATATGAGAAGTTTAATGTTGAAAAATGAGCCATTCTGTCAGAAGGTAACTGAAACGATTTTGAATAGGTCTTGTGGCTCGTTCCTTTGGGTTGTCCTTGTGTTAGAGGAGCTACGATCTGCGTTTAGTGAAGGCGAGGTCCAACAGGTCCTGGAAGAAGTCCCACCAGGTATGGACGCTCTTTACAAAAGGGCGCTGTTGTTGATGTCTAAGACAAGTCGTGGGAAGCACCTCGTTAAGGCCGTCTTGCTATGGATAGTGTGTGCTATTCGCCCACTTACCTTGAAGGAATTGGAGCATGCGATACTGCTCGACACTGGCGAGAGCGTACTTTCTTTGGACAAGTTCATCCTGTCTACCTGCGGGCAGCTCGTACATGTAGACAAGAATGGTCGGGTCTCGCTGATTCATGAGACTGTGCGCGCGTTTCTCCTGAAGGATGACCTACAGTCCGAGTTTGCTGTCGAGAAATTCGAGGCTCATGGTCAGATCGCCGAGGTTTGCCTGCGATATCTCAATAACGATGAAATGAAGCCTCCTCGAAGCCAGAAACTAATGCAAATTCACCGGGCCAAGGCAGCAAAAAGGTCTCCTATTACGCAATATGCCTGTATGTACTTCAGTCAACACCTTCGACGATCCCACTCAGAGAACTCGCAGCTATTAATTAGCCTCGTCAAATTTCTGGAAGGAAATGTTTGCTCTTGGATTGAGCTAATGGCAAGTACTGGAAACCTTCACCAGCTGATACGAACAGCCAAGGACTTGAAAGGCTTCCTCCAAGCTAGAGCAAAGTATCATTCCCCAATCAGTAAAGAAGTGCAACGTGTTAGCAGTTGGGAAGCAGACCTTGTTCGGTTAGTAGCGCAATTTGGAGGTGGTCTTTTAGCAGTTCCATCCGCGATATTCTGGCTGATACCCCCGTTCTGCCCTCCGACATCAGCCATCGGGTCACAGTTCGCGTCGCTACCTCATGGCATCACTGTGGAAGGTCTTGCATCAAGCGCATGGAGTGATCGATCATGCTGCATTCACTATCATGGAAAACAAACAAGGGCAATAGCCTGCACTGATACTGCGTTCGTAGTTGGCCTATCTGATAAATCGATAAGGCATTATTCGTATTCTACCTACCAGCAGTTACAACAACTGAGTGTGATGCAGCCAACAAAACTTTTGGCTTTGAGCAATTCTGGAAAGTTGATGGCAGCCAGCAGTGTTCACTACGTGATGATGTTTGAATTAGAAACAGGGCAGCGGTTGTGGCAAACCCGGTCACCACAGGAATGCCTTACGCTCTCGTTTGCAAATCAAGACAAGTCCCTGCAGATCCTGACAAAAGGGGGTATTCTATCGTTTATCTCGGCCACCGACGGGTCGAGGTTGTCGTATATTTCATTGGAAGAAACAAGTAATAAAACAGACCACGCTGGCTTCCGTCGCATATTTACGTGCGCCACTTTCTCCTTTGAACTTAGTATGATCGCTGCTGTGCAGAGGGGAGGATCAATTGGCCTTTATGACATGGAAGAAGGCAGCTTTGTTGGCCTATGCAAGAGAGATGCCGAAACTGAGCTTGAGAGCACAGATTTCGCACTCTCATGGGTTTCTGACTTCATATTTAATCCGAACCCAGCAATTAGCTTACTGGCTGCGCTTTACCATGATGGAAATTTGGTACTATTCGATCCGTGCCAGCTAGCGGTTGTAGCACAGGTCGAGACAGATGCTCAAGTGCTGACCTGCAGTCATGATGGCCGTATCCTGGCTACAGGCGATGCCGTTGGTACCATACAGGTTCTGGAGTTCGAGTCCCTTAATCTGATCTATAAGGTCATTGCCTCCGATGACCCGATCAGGTCCCTAGTATTCAGCAGAGATAATCTTCGGTTTATAGACATTCGTGGAAGTCAGTGTAACCTTTGGTAGGTACATCGTTTTTCATTTCTAGTTTGGTGTACCTTCAACTGTGCGTGAAGATAGCGTAATACTGCCACAAAGTCTAACGTTGTCTAGGGAGCCACCTATTCTAGTTCACTCAGACACCTACGACGACGATAGCGTTTCTGATACTATAGCCGTCGAACCAACCATAGCAGGATTTTCCTGTACTCATCATATAGCTGCAATTACTGCGCTCGCATGCTACACGAATGATGAATTAGTCTTTTGTGGTAAGGATAACGGGGATATCACGCTTTATTCCACTGCCACCGGCATGGAAGTGCAAATCATGTACCAACATGCGAAGGGAATCGCCATTAAGCTTATTGAATACGGCACCCAGTCCAACGTGTTGGCGAGCGCAGACGCATCTAGCAGGGTGATGGTTTGGAAAGTAGCCAGAACTGGCAAAGCATGGGCAGCCAAAGGTCCGTTGCTAGATGCGCGTATACCCGATTACGCCATCAATCAACTTCTGTTCGACGCAAATAACAATTGGCTTTTGATCTCGACTCTGATATCTGACATAATCTATAACGTTAATTCGGGGATTAAAAAAGCAGTAAGTATGGAGAAAAAAGTATCACGAAGATGGATAAACCATCATCATGATCCGGGAAAAGTGATCTGCGTCACTGCAGAGGCGGCATACATTCGCAGTTGGGAGCATCTCTCCGATCCTGATGCTGCTGAGACGAAGCTTGTATTAAACACAAATGGGCCTATCCTCGTAAAAGATGTTGCCATTCATATGAACGGCTGCATCCTATCCATCGAGCTTTCGGGGTCTTCAAGTCAGCAATCAACTTTCAAAATTTTGCTTCTATCGGCGTCGTCATTTGATAAATCATTCGCCAACACCATAGAGCCGGTGCAGCGAATACTAAGTATATCTCAGAAAATGAGACACGTCATCGGAAGTCATGGCAAGAAATTTTTGTTTCTCGACCTAGGGATGTGGGTCTGTAGCCTGGATCTGGAGACATTTGAGAGTGAATATTCCCGGCACTGTTTCATCCCCAATGAATGGTTGAGCACAAACTGGGATCTCATGATGAAGGTCAATCAGAAGGGAGATTTAATCTACGTGAAAGGCCATGAATTAGCAATCATCAAACGCGCGCTTGACAACAAAGTGGGCGTTTCCATGAAAACAGGTTGATACGTTCAGCATATCGATTCCTATCTACCGTATGTGCCATTGAGGCGGTAGACTAGGGAATTGAGTCCGTGATCGACGGCCCCTCTAAGAGATCATAGGCCCAACTATCTGACCCTCTTAGTTCTGCTCGACTTTTGGAATAAGAGACGCCCGTGTTATGGGCTAGATGAGTTTCGAGATTGTCGAAATTTCGGAAAGGGGGGTGACCTCTTAAGCTGAATGCTGAAGCAGTATTTGTTGTTAACGCGATCACGTCTCAATTGATGAAAAGAGGAACAAAGCTAACAACAAAATTCCGGTGGCCGTGCTGTACATCGTTCGCTTCTGAATTCAGTGATATTTCGCCCAGTACCGCGACAGAATATTGGATCTTTTCGCATTCCAAGGCTTTGAAAAGATGTTCCGAGGACATTATCGCTCTATAAGCCTGAGATTGATATTACGGCTACTCAGAAGTATCTGTATTGAGCGGCTTAGCTTCTCGAGCTATTGCAGCATGAGCTTCCCCTCAGCCTCGCTATTCGAAGTGCAGTTCCCAGAACTTGGTCTGATTGCGATACGCTATGAAGTCGATCTACTCGTGATGTCCAGCCTAATATATCATCCTTCAATATTACCTGCTGGCGTTAAGCGGATGCCGATATTGGACTATCGCATGCAAGTGTCATGGCGCAAATTTGCCACATCTTCGAATGCAGCCGACATGCGCTCTGGTCAAACCGAATTCGATCAAGCTTCCCACCTTTTCCGACCGAAGAAATCCGGTGCCCAGCCCGAAGCCACAAATGCCTCCAATGATTATAGATGCTGAGTATATACTTGTTGTGAGTACCAGGTAGGCATATACTTGCAATAGCCTATAGTTTAGCTCCTAGCAGAATATCCAAGCGTTTTCTCAGATGTCAATTGACGTGAGATCTTCCTGATTTAAGAACCCTTCTTCGACATGAATCGGGCGAAGTTACCCTACCATTGAGGCTTTCCCCACAATCTGACGATGTCAGCGAACGAAGAAGGTCCCTCTCACCCCTCGAAATCATCGCCCAAACATGTTCGCATTAGCGATCAAAACCCCACTACAGCCTTCTGGTGAAGTCTTCGGTAAAGGTTCTTCTGATTCTGAACTTAATGGCGCTATCTTATCTACAATGGTCGTTATCCGGAGTCGTTCTGAGATGACTGCTTTGACTACTGAGCTCAACCGCGAGTGCGCCAGGACGAGATACCCTTGAGAAATGCATATAAACCCCACCTCGCAGCTTCTTCTTCTCTTCACGTGGGTATTCGATTAAGTCTTCATCCCCAAACAATAGCAATCATACTAAATCTTCAGTACGAAGCACTGAGCATATTTTTCCACGTTCACCTATTCCGAAATTAAAACTTCACCCGCACTCAGAATGCACTTCGCCATCATGATTGTCGGCCTCTTTGGCCTCACCCTTACCGCAGCACCTCCAGCAGTAGTGCCAAACGCGCAGCAGCCTCACCAACATGCATAGAGGAATGTACGCAGCAGCAAATTCGCTGCACTGAAACAGCTGATGCCAATGCCGTTGCCGTCTTCTCCTTTGGAGAAGCAGTGTTAAAATGAGAAGACACCCCACATGCCATTGTTCAGGACCAAAAGACTGTCAGCAAATGCTCACATTTCATCTGATAGTTCCAATCTGGTGGGCTACTGCGACAGCGATTGCACCGCCAACGAGCTAGCGGCTTCAATTGCTGGCCTCCCGGTGCAAAATAGATGCTTGAGCTGTGGGTGTGAAGTTCGTTCTGCGGTTGAATGGGAAAAAATCTCGAGAATGTAATGGTTGACGACCGGCGGTTGGATAGGATGTTAGAAAGATACTTTGCAGTCTAAGGTAGCATGACAACGCATTGAATGCTCTCATAGTGCTAGACGGTTGAGCCTCAAGTCAACCCAAGCATTCGGTTTCGGCTGCAACGGCTACATCTCTTGACTTTTTGCTTTTGCCGCTGCAAGATCGAACCACTGACATCATCATATAGTCAGCGCACTTCTTTGGAATCGATATTGAAGAACTTAAGAGCCAGCAGATTCGAGCTTGTTGAACGAATCTACAATCTCGGTCCTGAGCTCAATTATAATCGCACAAAGAAGTAGATTTGTGTTTCCACGAGTGGGATCAAGAACAGATTTGATAGCTAGGGTTTTGACATGTCGAGTTTGACAGAGAACCTTGATGTAGCAATTACCACTTCATTGCTGCTTGATGTTAGCAAATGTAGATGATCTCTGCTGCTTGAACTGACCCAAGTAGTTTTTTCCTCCCACTCAAGCGCCTTCAAGAGAGTCTCTATAGCCAACATATCAGATACCTTATATGATCTCGTTCCTCAATACCTGGTTAGCAAACTGTTGTCGACGTTGTTCATGGCTTACAACTCCTCAATATTCGACCTTTACGGTCTGACAAATCCTCAATCATTCTGCGTGTGTTGCGCGGCTGCGCGTATCCGTCGTATTACAAGCAACGTTATGTAGCATAAATACCTCGTATCTCCTGCAATGCAACCTACGGAATCGATAATCCTAACCTTAAATCTACACGAATTCATGTTTAGAAGTCCAGAAGTGAATTTAATGGGTATAAAGACGTCCCCATCTCTAGAGTATTCTGTTGGTCTCCTCAGTCCAAAATACCTTTCATTCTGAGCTATAGGACCAAAAATATTCAACCTTTCCAAATCTGTGCTTGACTTCTCGTCAACCATGAAGCTTCTGTTTTGCACGCTCTTCCTAATCATCATCTCCGTCATTACCGCAACTCCACTTGTACCAAGCGGCCAACGCTCCTTCAAACTCAAATCCCATGTCCTTACGCCCCCAAGTCCTTCCTTCGAGACCCTCTACCTGGAGCCCTACCACATCTACCCTGCCTTTAATTACGCCGTCTTCGCCCCCAAGACCGCCGCCAACCCCGGTATCGTCGGCCACCTAAACGGCACGGCCGACGACTTCACATATGACAACGCAGATCTAATTTTCGGGTTTGGCGGGAGCTTCCCTTACGGCTTTGTGATCGATCAGATCAATACTACTTACAATCCTATTGAGATTAACGCGGGCGGTGGGACAAAGGGCATCTTTATTGATCAAGGGGTGATCAAGTATCATAATCCGATATCGGGGGGCTTTTACGGTCAGTCGATCTACACTATTTGATGTAAGACGTGTACAACAGAGGCTAATCCGATGATATTCAGCTTGCAACAACACATTAATTTACGGGCCGGCGGTACAGGTGTTCTACAAGCCTAAGTTCATTACTAAACCGGCAAATTGCTCGGATGTGGAGTTGGTGGTGGAGTATGTATGAACTGTAGGAGGACATTCTGTATTATAAGGTATTGGAGGCTTGATCGAGCGATTTAGCAGACGGACATGTAATAAAGCCTACATCTACGGTATGTGATACGTTGCGTCCCTGAGCCTCGACCTTTGATTGATACTCATCGTGCGGCTTGATCGACTTTCCGGCTTGTGTAAGTCAATGTAGTACTAACAACTTCTGCTACTTGGACCGAGCGCCTCCCCTTCCCTTCCCCTTCCTATGTGTAGAAAAGTCGATGGTCACGAACCACTATCATCGGCGTCGTGGCGAAGAAACTGATCCACACAAGCCGTCTTGCATTACAAAGCTCACAACAAGACCTCTAGCCTATCTTTTACACTAGAATAAAGTCATTGCAGTAAGAAAATTGTGTTCAGATATTCATACTATCATAAATTTCGACGTAAGAGATTCTCTTCAAGGCAAACAGGGTTGTAACCATTACAGCCTCAATTATTTGATTTCTGACTCTGAAGACGTAACAAGAACTTCGATCAACTGAACATACATCTTCGCCGCCCGCTGTGCCTCTTCTCTCGTCAATGCCTTGTCTTCCGTCAATGCCTTGAGATTGTACAGCAAGTTGAACATGTACGAGGCCGGTTCGTCCTTGAAAACCTTCAGCATCACCGCGTACTTGAGATTCATCTCACCTTACTAAATTCCGTGACGATCCAGAGCATGGAGTTTTGCTGGTTTGAAATACGGCTGAAAGCAGAATGAGAACTTCTTGACTCATAGGTTCTGATCGTCCCTGACGGTGACATGGATCTTCTTTATGCGTACTATGTCAATCTGTGTGAAGTCTCAGAATCCGAATTGAGTTTCGACAAGGAGATCCTTGACCTTGATCATGGGTGATAACTGGTTGCAGAACGGAAGAAAGTTGGCACAATTACCAATGATAAGATGTGGATTATCGATTGCCACATTCCGTCCTTGATGAGATTGTCGTACAAGACGTCGATCGAATTGCCTCTAAGATGGGAAAGCAGGAGCGTGTATGCGGTCTGAAAGATAACAAGCACAGTGTCACCAGGCCATGTCCTTGATGCGAGCGGTTGAAAGAACTTTTCCAAAATTCACTCGAGAGTATTACATTCTGACAATAGGTCTATACAATACCATGCAAAGAGTAAGAACGCAAAAGATCCCTTGAATAAGATAACGTTGTGGTAGTAGACAACCCTGGATCTTTCTCATGCTCTTGTTTCCTTCTTCTCTGACGCATCTGTCACCTGCTCATTGTCCTTGGACACGTGTTTCAAATTGAACCAACGCATTCCAAAAGTTGTAAGTACGGACACACAAATGGTTACTGTGGCACAGATCATCGTTCCTGATATTGCAGCGCTGTATGCTTCTCGTAAGCCCGTCAGGGTTGAAGGTGAGGATGCTAGAGTGTCTAGATTGAGGGCGCCGGCTTGAACAACGGCCTGCGGCGATACGGTGCTTGTGTACTTGGGAACCTGGCTGATGAGTTCGCTGATCAGGATCTTTCCGCCGATAGAGATTCCGATAGCACTGTATCAATTTAATTTTCACACAGAAGTTCTAAGTAGGAAGTTATGCTCACCCTCCTGCTAGTGATGCAAACGTTGCAATAGCTAGCAATATTTCAATTATTTGTGACGCTTTTCTAGAGATGAGTCTATCGTTGTCTGTGGATGGACGTACCGTTGCCAATATACACGTCACTTTCACTTTAGGTAAGGCTGATCAGTAGATGGCCAGAAATTTTGGTATTTGAGGTCTTACTCTTCGAGTAAGGCTTGGATAGCTGTATATGGCATGTTCGTACACATGCCGTCTCCAAAACCTGCGAGAACCATATAGACCACCCATTTGGCTGTAGGTGTTTGAGTTCTTATCATGATGAGCAGTCCTGTTCCAACGGAGCATATGACCTGACCGAGGAGCATGATTGGAACCTGAAGTACGACAGATCAGCATAAATTACAGGGAGTGTAGATTGATAGACCCACGTAATATCCAGTTCCTGTAGCAATTCCACCAGCAAGAACAGTCGCAATGACCTGAGGAGCTGCTAGTGCCAGAAATCTGACACCGCTTTGTAATACGGATACTCCTTGAGCGGCCTGGAAGTAGAATGGAAGGTAGTATAACTTCTAGTGCCGTTATGAGCTTCAGCCAAAGGTTCGTATGACCAGTCCAGACTTACAATATTGCTCGACATAGAGATGAAGGACAGCGCCAACGCTCCATATAAAATCGTGCGCTGTTTCAATATCCGTGGTGGAATGGTTGCTTTATCCCCCAAGAGGGCTTGGGAAAGGCAGAACGCGAGGAATAGGAGACCGAATCCAATCCAAAGACCAACAACTTGACTTGATTTCCAAGGGTATTTCTCTCCACCCCATTCTAAGGCGAGAAACAAACAAAAGACAGCTCCAAGTAACAACACAGCGCCGAGAAAGTCAAACTGCTTGGCTTTCTCTTTGAAGGTCATCATTTTCACACTCTCCTCTTTGACCTTTGCAGTGAGACCGAGAAAGACAAGTACAAACACAGCAGCGCCGATCGGTAGATTGCTATGCTGAGAGTGAGCGATCCGAAGTAAGATATAGCCTTGGGAGGTTGGACGAACATCCAAAAGCACCATCTCCAGCTCACACGATCTGTCAAAACTCCACCCAAGATCGGACTGAAACAGGCACATATATCAAAACAACTGACAACGAGGTCGATATACAGAGGGCGCTTTTCGAGTGTCGAAATGTAGGTGATGACAGTGATTGCTTCTTGGATGACTTCTGCAGCCCCAGTGCCAGCAATGGCTCTTCCAACAATAAATGCTTTAGAATTCGGAGCGGCAGCACATAGAGCTGAGTCAGCTGCGATGTTTGTTAGCAAATGAGTATGTGATGGTTAGTAAATAGAGACAAAAGCTGAGCTTGTCTTCAAAAATCAATATAGAGGCCAAATACACGAATTTGATGTTGAAAAACTTGTAGACCGTTCCTTCGGCAGGTTGAAGCGCGGTCAAAAATATGAGGTATATCGAACCATATCAGCTAATATCATTGAATGCATGGAATTCCGTGGAAATCTTTGGGATCGTCACAGATATTATAGTAGTGTCAATAGCAACAAGAAAAGTGCCTAGAAAGAGTGACACTAAAATTATTGCAAGTTTCAAGCCTCCTGGGTAATCTTTGCCCACCTGTAAAGCTTCCGCCATGACTTTTTGTAATAGTTATGGCTTGAGAAAAAGGAATGCTCGCTTTAATTTGGCTTCACAAGACAACGGCTATCCGGAAACCGAATAAACCCTTCCTGAGACTAAGAACCGCAAGATCTTTTACAACTTCGTAACACCGTTCAGCTGATGTACTGAGCCGCAGCCATGCCGCATATCCAAATGAACCACGTCCGTAAGCTTGATACATTGATATATGTGCTTTCCAATGGAGGGGGTGATCTCACAGCCAATGTTAATACCGAAGTAAAACTGTGTAACGGAAAGGGAACTGTGTGGGAGCGTGCCTGCAGCCTGCAGGTGACGCTTGGGCAGGGGGACTTAGCATCGGGAGAGCCTGCGCCTATAGATTGCCGAAACGTTGAAAGAGCTTCCAAAAGGAATTGTTTCAACCTGGGGCAAACTAACAAGGGCTCAGCGATAAGACGCCTCATAACCACAGTATGCGAAAGCATTACAAAGCACCTTGCAACACATGAATATGATGTCTGCCTTTGCCACATTTGCCTTCTTTTACCTAGTGAATGCTGCCAGGGAGTCGTGCATTGCAGTTATATTAAGCAGACACACTGTCGGAAATCAGTGTTTCTTGAAGGCGGATAAGTATAGTGCATGAGGTCTTACTCCTTGCTTCTTGCAGCAGCATGTGGCCCTTCTATATCTAGAGGCCTGCAGGAATGAGGCAAGACATGACGCTGATTTTAGCAGAGAACCAATGGCGTGTGCAGGAATGCCTTGTCCGCCTACATTTGCTCACGATTTGACACACAAAGCCGAGACAACTCATACAATGACGTTGCGTCTATTAGAGATGTTGGTATTGGTTTGAGTCCTTCTGGGGGAGCACATTTCGGACCAAGTTTTGGTAGGGGGATCGAGTTTTGCGGTGCGGCTTCTTTTTGCTACCCGCGTGTGGAGCTTCTCGTTTACACGCACGCTAAGTATATTACGCGAAATAAACCAATACACGGTCCACTCCTGCGCAAAGTAAGCTTTTGTTTATTCATTCACTTCACAATCCTTCATCTAAGGTCTCTGCCCGAATCACGATATCTGCTCTGTCACGATGAATTCCAGGAGCTTGGTTTATGACCATGTGTCGGTTGTTTCTGGTGTTGGATCGATATTTCTTCTTGCTATACTTTCTTTTTCATTCAAGCTGTATCGCGCTCGCAGTGTAATGCTGAAGTTGAGGAGGCAAGGCCTAGTATGTGAATCAATCAACTTGAAGTGAACTGGATTGTTAACTGCATTAAGCCGATGCCGCCATACAACCCTCTATTTGGTCACCTTGGCTTTGCCTACAAGATAACTTCAAAATTACCTAAAGACGCACATCCAAACTACCTGCCAGACATGATTCGGCGTGAGCTACCAGACCTTGGACCAGTGTTTTACCTTGACACTTGGCCATTTGGACCTCAAATGCTTGTTGTGGCATCTCTCAGTGCATTACATCAAGTCACACAAAAGCACTCCCTCCCCAAATATCACGCCATGAAGTCTTTCTTGCACCCAATTGCAGATGGCTTAGATATAGTCACGATGGAAGGACAGCTATGGAAAAAATGGAGAGGCATATTTAATCCTGGATTCAGTACAAATCATCTCATGACATTAACCTCGGAAATCGTGGAAGAGACTGCAAAGTTTTGTGACATACTTGAGATGCGTCTAAGAGATCAAAATATCTTTAGATTCAAAGACTTGACAGATTTTCTGGCCATGGATGTTATTGGAAGAGTTGTAATGTAAGGCTTGACCTGTACAAGTGTCTCTCAAATACTGATAAAGCATCAGGAATATGCAATTCGATTCACAAAGACACAGTAATTCACTCGTGGATGGTCTTCGCATGCAAATTCGATGGTTGACCTTTGGAGCTGAGGTCAACCCATTTGTGAGATACAATCCCTTACGCCCTCTTATTCACCGCTATAATAAGTGGCGAATGGACCGTTATGTTGGTCCAGAACTTGATGCTCACATTACCAACTTTAATCTCGAAAAGCAAAGCAAATCAATAATTGACTTAGCCTTGACTGCATATCTTTCAGAGAACTCAGAAAAGAAGACCGTTAACAGCATGGATAGTACATTCAAGATGTTTGCTATGAGTCAAATAAAACTCTTCCTGTTCTCTGGCCATGATACCACCAGCAGCTCCATTTGTTATCTCTTTTATGTTCTGAGCCAGAATTCAATAGTGCTTAGCCGTGTTCGTGCTGAGCATGATGAAGTATTTGGCTTAGATCTTGGTCTGACTAGTTCCCTTATCATTAAAGATCCATCTTTGCTTAATCGGCTACCATATACGGTGGCGATAATCAAAGAGACCCTTCGGCTGTATCCCGCTGTTTCGAGTACTCGTGCTGGAGAGCCTGGGTTTGATGTGATGGATGATGAAGGTCGTCGCTTTCCAACGGAAGGATTTCTAGTATGGGCCAATCCGCACACAATACAGCGAGATCCCACTTACTGGCCCAAGCCAGATGAATTCGTACCAGAACGCTGGCTTGTGTCTCCGAATGACCCTCTTCATCCAATCAAAGGAGCGTGGCGTCCCTTCGAGTATGGGCCGCGGAATTGCATTGGTCAAGAGCTCGCTATGGTCGAAATGAAGATCATCATGGTCATGGTGGTACGAAGATTCGATGTCAAGCCAGCGTATGCGGATATAGATCACAATGGGCCGAAGGAAATTAAGACCGTGTATGGCGAGAGGGGATATCAGATCCAGCGGGCCCAGCCAAGCGAAGATCTCCCTTGCCAAGTTTCGAACGTGGTAAGGTAGAATATCGAAAGGATCGGTGATGCCGTTTCAGCGTTGCTGCATAGACGCTGAGGGAATCCTTAAGGTAGAAAATGGTCTCGCTTGGGCTTGGCATGTAGAGAGTTGATTGGGCGGAGAACTCCTAGAATCATTTTCGATTTGAGTCTACCACGATTAACGTATTTTCCTAATTCCTACTAGTACTACCACTATTATCTAGATGCCAGTCTCCCGGTTACTGCTGCTGTTATTTAACGAGATCCTGTAGCATATCGGTAATCTACGAGGTCAAAGCTAGCATTGCGACTAAAAGTGGGCGAGGGGGGGTAAGTACTATACACTGGGCGGCTTCTACGGATTATACGGAGAATATTCTGGAACATCATTTGATGAAATCATGATAGCAAATTTAATCAATTTACTCTATCACTAATCTACTCATTGGCAAACTCTAAGCTTCGGGGACAATTAAGGCCACATTGTAAAATTTACGGACACCACCATGACACGAATTGCCAGTTGCCACTAGTAATGACCTCTGAAGGTTCAAAGATTCCTATTTGACTCCATGTCTTGTCCGCCTTCTTCTGAAACAATAGTCTCATCTCTAGAACGTGAATTCTCCAATTGATGACCGCGGATAAATGACTTCATGCCTGTTAATGTGGCTGACGGAATGGTCAGATCTTCCAGTTCCTGGTCATCATGAACTTGTCTCTTCTGCCTTCTAATAATTCTCGAAATCGAAGCCTGCCATGGCTTTGCTTGGTTTTTGCGAACACGATCTGACGGATTGGCAACAAAGATAGATCGGAACGCAGTCATTGATAGCATGGTTACTGCAGTGCATGCCTCCACCTGTTGCCATAGATATATCCAGGAGTTGTCAAAAGTTCCACGGTAGTGGATGCCAGAGACTCTTATGATGGCCATAATGACCATAACTATGCTGAGGCAAAGGAATGTTCCAAGGCCAAGTTTCTGGCGCGGCTTGATCTGTACCCTCCAGAGCAGTGAGATTGGAATTATCAGAACTATCCGCTGTTAGAAAATTGTAACTATTGGTTGAAGAGATTGACAAACTTAATACATCTGTCAAAATGTCCAGGCTTATCACAGTTGCTCCAATTCCTAAAGCAGTTTGTAACCTCGCCGGGTTTGCAGAGCATTGCACTGTTGAGAGGCTATCAGTTTTATTTAGATAAGGGCGCAGAACCAAATACTCACCTGAGGCGAGGCCTAGAACCGGACAAGCAATGAAGCCGTCACACACAGCAAATGCAAAGACCAGGGTTGTAAACCCGACGAGCACCTTCCAGTACTTGTACATAAATGGTACGCGGTCCAAAAGATGTCTGAAGAAAGCCAAAAAGGCAAACTTGACGAAGAAAACAGTTGCCCAGGTCAGTGCTAAGTAGGCCCAGTTGATTCTTTGGTAGAATAATAACTGCTTTAAAAAGTAATCCAGGCCAACGGCTGCAATGACTTCTTCGCCATTAAGACTGACATCTTCAATGAAGAAGATAGCTGAGGTTCCTAAGTAGAGAAGGGTTGTGCCAGAGATTAAGAATACACAAGCAATTATCATGAGATAGTCATCCAAATGTAGACGTTTCTGATACCGGAGACGAACAACTAATCGAACAGTCGCTGAGAGTATCGTGATGCCAAATGTTACGCCGATGGCAACCTTCGAGAAGTCAGTCTGGTCTAAGTTTACCTCAGCTTCAAACAGGATGCTGACCTTAAACCCTAGTTCGGAGATTCTCCCTTTTACAAGAGCCATATTTATTTGACCTGATAAATAGCTTTCAAGGCTATAGTACTAAACTCGGTATCAGTCGCGGCGGTAAACGGTAAGGAGCAAAAAGTAGCGAAGCCTGCGGTATCTGTAGATAAGAAGTTGAATTCAAAGTAAGTTCTTTGTTTTCTGCCACAAGGTGCTCATTTCTACTACTTTCTAAAGATATCCGGCATGTACGTTCATGGCATGACCTCGTTGAAGCGTAGCCTGCCTTCATAGCGTAATCTCAACACGCACGGCGTACAGTAGATTTCTAGGACATCAAGTCATTGGGCAAAGCATGCATCGGGCATAAAATCTCAATCCGGAGAGATCTAACAGCTGCAGCGGTGTGGCGAGCATGAGGCATAGCGACCCCTGGGTTTATATCTAATAGACAAGGATTTCATGGTTGGCCGATCAGCTTCGCCGCAAATCCACAGATCCACAGATCCACTCATCGCTGAATACACCTAGGCAGCAGCCATAAAGTGCACTCGAATCTGGTGCCGGCGCCGCCGCATTCGAGGTATGTGTGTGTTTCGAGGTTGAAACATTGAGCCAAGAGAGGCTGCCCGCCCAAGCCGCCTTAGCCGAAGGTGCATCAGAAGAAAAGCCATATCTTTGTCCAGTGGAGTGAAGCGCAAGGTGGGTGACCTGCGAACTTCATAGGTGCGGTTACAGGAGATGATTCCTTTTCTGTGCGTGCTTGTGCCGCTCGAAAATAAGAAAATCCTGTGACCTATCGTGCCTATCCATTAAACCATCGTTATGGCTGCCATACCAGGATTAACGAAGCTAAGCCTATTTAGGCACCCCACCAAAATATTTGTTTACTGCACTGTTTACATCCACCTCAGCTTCCTACATCCACCCCTCACCTACCCAGTCACCCACCCCCCACCCTATGGGTGCACTTCTGAACAGTGTACGGGGCTAGCAGCCTGCAAAACTGAGGCCTGCTGGAAGTCTCCCGTGGCTCCCTAGTACCCTAACAGGCAAGGTGGCCGTATAGAATACCTGGTATAACGACGGTTTAAGGGATAGATACCTTCCCTGCACGGATAAGCTGAACTTGCCTTGCGAGCGGCATGGATATACCTACGTAGAATGCCTTGACTTAGTTTTATCGGAAACTTATGCATCAGGCAATGTAAGCCCATGTTTTAGATTGCTGCGTTGTTACTTCGCTGCCTACGGCGGTGCAGAGCAGTGTATCGTACACAAGTGGAAGCACTTTGATGTAGATAAGCACCTTGTACATCGTGTTGCCTACTTACGTAGGTGAAAATGTGGATCTTGAGGCGCCGTCCATAGACTCTGCGCTGGGAGATTACCTACGCCGCAAAATGCGCTGGGTCGTCCTGATGATGGTGCCAGACCGATTTTCTTGAATTTTCCCTGGGGCACAGAAAGGATGTTAGCCTTCTTAGGTATATAAATGAGTGACTCTTCCTAGCAATGAGGAACTCTAGAACCATGAACTGCAGAGTTGTTGGATATCTGCGTTGATCTACTCAAATTTCTTGCATCTTTTTTGATCCGTCCTACTAGCATACTAATCACTATGGCCTTCTCCTTTTGCATTGAATGGATGGTATATTCCAAATTTCTGATCTGCGTTCTACCATTCCTCTTGACCTACCTTGTTACTTCCTTCAGAGCATGGTCAACGGTTGGCTCAATTCAAAAGGAGAAGAAACCACCAGTGTCCCCATACTGGGTGCCAATCTTTGGACACGCATTCGCATTCCTCTGGGACACTGCCAATGTCGATAAACTAACTAGGTAAGCTCTGACATTAGTGTGTTAAGTCAAGCCCAGGAAAGAAACCCTAGTTGCTGATATTTGAATAGGCAAACGGCTTATCCACCCATACCAATGCGTTTGTGGCTGTTCAATACAGAGATCACTTTTGTGAGAGGATCTGAGAATATAAATGCGTTGTGGCGGTCCAAAATCCTTCAGGCAAGGGAGGTAACTTGCTTCTCTCTCAGCACCTTCTTCAACACGCCTAAAGCGGCCATGAAAATTTATTATCGGGATGATTCAGGGATAAGTTCGCAACCTCATCCAAAAAGTAATGTCCCCTTCAAGGATCGATACTACTTTCATACGAGAAAAGACCTTGTTGGCTTTTTCCAAGGCCCTGGCTTGAAGCACATGGCACAGCGCTTCCATGACCGACTCCAAGATCGAATTTCCAATTTGGAAGTCAACCATGATTGGATCGAATTTGCAGATTTATATTCATTCGTCCAGGACATGCTCACGGGGCCCGCAATAGAGGCCATGTGCGGCCCCGTGCTATTGAATCGGAATTCTACGTTTATTGATGATTTCTGGCAACTCGATAGCGACATCTTAATTTTCTTTAAAGGCCTTCCACGCTGGACGACTCCACGGGCCTGGAAAAACCGCGAGAGGCTTCTTACAGCTGTAAAAACCTGGCACGCTTACGCTCAAGAGCATTTCGACGAATCTTTTGTTGAAGCAGATGGCCATGATCGCTTCTATGGATCTCCCATAATACGTTTAAGGCAAAACTACCTTCCGAAGGTGGACGGGTTGGATGCAGATGCTTGCGCAGCACAAGACCTTGGCCTACTTTGGGCGTAAGAATCATACCCTTACTCCTAATACCTTCTCCTACGTACTAAACGTTTATTGAGAAAACCATGTAATAACCGTAACATCTTACATAGAGAAAACGCGAACTCAATCCCCGCTGTATTCTGGCTTATATTCGAACTCCTTCAACGACCCCACGACTTATCCCTTGCCCAGTCAGAAATCGCCGCCTCCCAATCCAAATCCGCATCCGAACCCCTTTCTTCCTCAGCTTCTCCAGCCATGGATATCGACTCCATCTGCACTAAACCTCTGCTTCAATCCGCCTACGCTGAAACCCTCCGCCTCTACACCTCCCTCTTCACCCTACGCAGTCCCACACATGAAGACTTCCACCTCGGCGTCTGGAAAATTTCCCAAGACAAACTTATTGCCGTCGACTGCCGTGTTGCGCATATGGACTCTCGCTTCTGGAATACCCGCAGCTGCTCCTCTAGCTTGGCAGAGGATAGCGAAGGCTCTCATCCACTCAAAAATTTCTGGACTACGACGATGATCCTTCCAGCGGCCCGTTACGGCATCAGCCTGCGAAGTCGAAAAAGCTTAGGCTCACTGGTAGCAGCAACGGTCCCCGGTTCACCATGGAAGGTCTCACGGGAGCCTGGTTACCTTTTGGAGGAGGACCTCGGCAGTGTCCCGGCAGGAACTTTGCGAAGCAGGAAATCATCATCGGGTTTGCAATGATAGCTGCGAGCTTTGAGATGGAGCTGGTGGAGAAGGATAAAGTGGGCCAAGTTGTGCCGGATATGAAATACTATGGACTGGGAACGCTGCCACCGAAGAGAAAGGTTCCATTTAGGATCAGGAGGAAGCACTAATGGGCTCCTTTCCAAGGTGGCAGTCTTCGGGTTGGGGGAGGATGGGGGTAATGTGCTCTCGTATACTCAAAAGCTATCGGGCATCGACTCCGTTTGAACTATAAATATATATTATATATGTATGGGCAAGCCCGACGGCCTGTGGCGGTTTCTAGGGCTGAATTTTGCCCCGGAAGCCTCCCTGAGGTGTCAAGCACTCCCAAACCCCAGGAACGTCGATGCGAAGTATCGAGACCGACGAGGGCTGGCCCTAGTCGACGGATCGGAAGCGTGACTATCTTTGATGCCTCCTGGAGGCATTTAGTATGTAGCTTGGTTGGGCTTCGATATATAGGCGATAGCTGTCGGATTTCCATCTCCCTAGCAGCTGAATTTCTTCTTCTGAAAGCTCTGCTCGACGAGCCGAGGTGGCAGCACCTCGGCGAAAGAAGTGACCAGAGTAGTGACCCCCTATGCTCGGTGTGGCTAGTGTGTTCCGCAGAACCTCAGTGACGTGGGTTCGTGTGTATGAATATTCTGGGTCGAATAGAAATGCTAGTAGAGATGCTGAAAACCTTGATGACAGGTTGATAAGCGAGACTTTGACACAGGCAATCTTCGGCACTTGGGGCATTGCTAGTCGTTGCGAATTATGGACTCCACCAAAACCGCGACACGGTCCTATAAGAAGTGTTTGATACCTCTTGAGTCCGACCCTCCGGTGTTGAACGACCTTATGTATGTTGGAAATAGGGGAGTTGGTAACCTCCGCCTCATAGGGCTGGTAGGGCTGGGGCCCGCTAGTTGATGCTCGCTCCTAGATAGACTCCTAACAGCTTCAACCCCATATACCAAAATGCCCCATATGACCTCGTATTCCAACAATGTACGGTCTGGAAGTCTCAAGCTCTCTGACTCTTACTGACGTGTGGTCAATCGACGATCCTGTACAAATTAGCTTTATATAACGTCCTGTTTTCGCCCTCATCCTCGTCCTACCGGCATCCGACGAATACGAGAGACACCGACAGTCAACAAGAGTACCGACTGAGATTGCAGAGGGTTCAAAGAGAGAAGGAGCAGAAGTTATTTGGATTTAACAGACCATTGACAATGCCTGCGGCCTCTATGCAATCTTACACGCAACCTGTAATTTCGAAATAAGAAAATTCATAGGCGTGTCAATCGTGCTTGTGGGACAATTCTTCCGTTGACCGGGAATGACCGATTAGAACCAGAATCCTTCTTGAGCAAACCTATTGCTTGCCCAAGTAGCGCGCGAGAAGCTTTGCTCGAAGCCTCGGCAGATCTTGAGAAAAAATATCAGGAGGCTGCGTTACGCGGTAATACATCGCCTTCATCGGCTCAAGATGAGGTTGATCTGCATTATATATGCTTCATCAAGTCTTCAAACGAATTGATCTACGAGATGGACGGCGATGCAAAAGGGTCAATCAAGACAAACGTTACATTAAACGGGAATGAAGATATTTTGGAGGCCTGGGCACTCGAGTGTGTAAAGCAATGCATTGCTAGAGAGAATGCAGAAGGGAAATTTAGCCTCCTTGCGCTTGTACAAGATTCTAGCTAATCAAGTTAAACGCATTGAGCATTCCAACATGTTCCAATATCTGTTTTGATAGTCAATATTGTCGCAGACGTCAAATATGCTCTCGCCCGCAACTGTCCGCACGTGCCAATTCAAAAAGTTCTGACCACATTTCCAGAGCATATCCGTGATACTGAAAAGGCTCCAGGACACCGCGATATGTAGAGGAGTCCAGCCTTCTTGATCTGTTCCGTTAATATCGGCATCAAGCTAGAACGAGAAATCTGATGGTTTCGACAATATCTGCATTCATCCACGCTGAGCGAGGTCCGGCAATTGCGAGATGAATGAGCGGCGAGAAGCCGCCGTCTTTGGTAAAGCGAAGCTGATTCGGATCAGCTCTAAACTTCAAAAGAAGCTCAACGGAAGCTGTGAGCCCGTATTCAACAGCCCACGCAAGCGACGTTCTGCCAAGCGAATCGGGGATGTCGATCATACTCATGAGCTCCTCCGGTTCGACGGAAGTGAGTTAATCAGCCATCGAGTTGTATTCCGAATCGATCCTGAGAAGTATTCTACAGTAATTCTGAAAATCTTGGGTGGGTTGCCCCAGGGCCACCCACATACCCACGGACCCAACCACGCGGGACGCAAAAAAGTTGATTCACACAAATTCCCCCCACCAAATCAAACCACCAATTCTATACCAAATTGAGTCTATAGTACATCATTTAATATTTATTTAATAGCCCATCATCTTTCCTTCACCCACTAGTACAGCTCGTAAACGATCCGGCATTGTAGAGACCTTCTCATTAATGTGTCGCTGTGTAACCGAACCCCAGCCCTCTAAAATCAACTCCTTAGTGGTAGCTTCGTCTCAATGAGGAACCTTTTTGAGGCGTTGCTTTGGAGGTTGCCAGCAATTTTCTACAGGAGCTAGATCAAGTGATGAAGCACAGTTGAAGTAGTGTTTCAGCCCGCGTTCGACCTTCCATTTCCTAGCAATATTGTTTTTACCAGGTCCGTGACCACTATCACCGTCCTCTTCCAAAACAAAGTCATCGCCTCGTAAAGTTCATGGCTTTACACACGGCTCAAGGATCTGATCGATATAAGCCTGTTGAGTGAGCTTACCATTGCTGTTACCAGCAACGTTGTAGAACGATATATCAGACTTAAAATCCTGACCAACCCCGGCCCAGCAGTGAAATTTCTTCTTATTTTTTTTCAGCTGGCTCGTCTGTTTCTTGTATACAATCCTGACAGTATCTTTGCCCAGGCTTTCGTATGATTCAGACTTTACCCTGTGGTTCATAGCCACCTCGTCACTGAATATGACTCTATACCAGTCCTCCTTATTAGGATATTTCTCCAGCATTACTTCTGCGTATTCACGGCGTCGTTGAACTATCTTCGGATGAACTCAGCCCTTCTTACATGCAATGCATTTGTGATAGCCCATAGTACCCATAGCTCTCCATCTTTGGAAAAAGAGTGCAAACGGCGGGTGGGAGCAATCAACGCCTTGACAGCCCTTTGCAACTTGCAGGAAGGCCGTCATTTCCGTCGTCGAAACCCTCCTCCTCGAATACCAAGCTCGAACGCGATCTGACGCCGCCATCCGTCCTCCAGCCGCCATGTCTTTCAGACTCTATTCCGATCGAATGCAAACCAACTCAATGTATTTTCTGCGTCGGCTGTGAAGGACTGCCGACAGAGGCTCGCTTGAAGTCCTTCCACAGCCACTGCGACCTGAAAAAGCACTTCTATCGGAAGCACCTTCGCCATCATCCGGACGGGCAGCCGATCATATGCCCTCATCCGAGGTGCAAAGCTACCTTGAAAGGCAAAATACACTTGCAGAATCATGCGGAACTGATGCATAAAATACTAACTTAACCGTCACTCGTCAGGGATAGATTCTGTCTCTAATTCCTTCAGAGATCATCGTACATTTTTCAATCACTCTATCCTCTCAAGAGCTTCGATCCGGTATCGAGCTTGGCTTATTCCGTATCTTTCTGCTATCATTGACGCGTCGTATTGCTCTGTTCCCCGGAGTGTTACTGTTTTTGTTTACATCGACGTTAGATTGTCGATATCTTCTGTTTTCTCGTCTAATGTATTGCAAGATTTTTAATTATTAGCGAACATCAATTATACTTCGACAGATTGAAAGATTATTATCCATTCCCTCATTTCTTTGCTTGCGCGATTGAAAAGTTTCTCGTTACTGTCTACAGTCTTTCCGTTACCGCTATCCTTTGAAATCCTCCTCGATTTTTTTAAATGTAGCAGCAATCTTACTGTTCTGTGATACAAGACGCGTACTGTTGATTTTCACGCAAACATCGCGCTCCCTTTTGACATTGCACCACAGAATTGCAACATCATTGACGCCATGTGGTAATTCAGCCCCGGTCCGTCGGGCTCTGGTGTCAGTGCTGGACCAACAGGTCAAGGTAAGCGAAGAAATTCGAGCTACAGTCTTCAATCAGTGCAAAACCCTGAAGAACTCAACCACAATTCCAGGCAAGCGCTGTGGAACTTCTTCGACCTCAAGGTGCTTTAGTCCTTCAGCACCTACGTCCAACTTCAGCATTCACTTCCAACTTCACTTCTTCCTCATCACTCTCGGCAGTGGGTGGTTCTGTGATGATTGGCCCCGGCTGAGGTTATGGACTGCCGGGAGTTGAAAAGTGCACTGCTGGATTCACCCACTATCATTCGCTCATGTAGATGACCATGCCTATACCGGTAAGATCGTGCGGCCTGCCTGTGAATCTATGATCGACTTTGTCTTCGTGCACACTTGATTCAAGAGTAGCAGATCTGCTGACGGACACAGAAATTTCGTTGTGGAGGCATATTGTCATATGGTTTACCTTGGAGGACCGCTTATGCTAGACCTGTATGAGAGGCCGTGGAACTTTTGAAAGTTGTCAAATAGCCTTTCCCTTGATTTTCATGGCAAAGATGGTATGTGCAAGTCACAATTCCCGCTTATGCTTCATTTATCGCCATCTATCGGCATTTATACCTCTAGAGCACGTAGGATTCCTTGCACCGTCCCATATTTCTTTGTCCAACAGCCCATAACAACTCTCCCACCAATCAGGCCGGTCACGTCTGGGAACTTCCTCTGGCGAAATAGGGAGTTCACCATTCTCTGATACTCGTACTTGTCTTCCGCCGTCTTGAATGGGCCAGACGGTCGATAAGGCCAGCGCCCAGTTAAAATTGTGTAGAAGATCGATCCAAGACTGAATATGTCGCATGCCTGTGTTGGATCGAAGAAAGGGTCGTCAGGGAGATGTCCTCCATCTAAATCCAGCTCTTGACACATCGAACCACCAAAGTCACAGAGCCAGAGATCGAAAGATGTCGACGTAGTTGCGTGAACGAGAAAATTGTCGGGTCGCAAATCTGAGTGAATTACACCATTTTCGTGAAGGTACGCGATAGATTCGGCTATTTGCAAACACCATTTCTTTCGTAGAGGAATGTCAATTAAAGCGTTCTTCTCGTCAATATATGCCTGTAGATCCCCGTGGCTTGCTTCGGCAAGGAGCAAACCTAGCTGGGCGCCCATGGTGTCCTGTTGTCCCAGATATCTGAGAATGACGGTCAGCATGATAATTTCGCTATCGTGGTGTGCTAGAGGCGAACAGACTTTACAATCCTTGGATGATCTCTAAGCTTCGTAAGTACCTGCCACTCGACGAAGAAGCTGTGTGCAATCTCTTTAGTCAATTCTTGGCGATGAGCGCTCTCCTCCCAGACCTGCACGGGTGACTTGAGGATGACTCCCGGTCGTACCCGACAGAAAGTAGACGTTGAACCATAGTATGTCAATACAGCCATTGTGGCCTTGTGGGAAGGAGCATACACGGGAGTTTCCGAGTAAGGCAGGAAAAGGGGGTTTTTTGAATGGGGGTCAATTTCCGAGTCTATCCGAGATGGCTGCACAGTGTTGGCTACCTGGAGTAGTCTCGTGAGTAGGTACTGTCTGAACTACCTACTGTGGAGATCCCTTTACAGACCCCATTGCAGCGCTAAACCTTTCGCGGGCATCCAAGCGAGACCGGACACGGACCGCACCTGCCACATGGCGGCTGAGTGCGTATCGGAGATTTACCTTATGTCTCGTCGAAAAACGTGGGCACCCACCAATCACGCCTCAAACATAGATTATCACAACGTGGCTCAGCACAAGGCTTGGAGCTACGAATCAGGCCTTCATAAGATTGATGTCGTATGGCTGGAAGGGAGCATCGTCGGCATGACTCCTTCCGTATACCATAGCTGGATGATGCGGAGTGGACTGCGATATGATGGCGCCCCAACGAAGGCTTATAAGACGCGGGCCGCATCATTCGGCCTTGCTCCTCTTTGGTTTCGTTTCGCTTTTCGCTGGCTTTCGTGTACCTGATTACAGAGTATTCTCGCTCGCTCGCTCATTGACTTTACTTTCCCTCGACAGTCCCAAGACCTAGAATTGAAGGCTATGCGGCATCAACTACTGTCTGGCGCTTTTCTGGCCCACTTACCACTGATACTCGGACAAGGTTTTTCGTTCGGCGCGGCAAACCAGGGTGCTCAAACAAAGCTGCTAGGAAATTCTTTTGCACCTATAGGCGTCGATGCAACCTACGATTATGTTGTAAGTACGCTCCCGCCATGACTATCGACGAAACAAGCACCCACAGAGGTTGCTCGATGTGAGAATGCATGCATTCATTATTGAAATGCCACTCACCAATGGCCTATACAACCACTAGATGTTGACAGCGTTTCTATAGATAGTTGGTGGGGGTACATCTGGCTTGACAGTAGCTGAGCGCCTAGCCGAAGACCCCAAGAATTCCGTCGCGGTCGTTGAAGCAGGTAGCTTCTACGAAATAAGCGGGGATGGCAACAAAACGCAGATCCCGGCCTATGAGGCTCTCTACAATAGTGTGCTGCCCACCATTGATTGGGGTCAATTCACGACCCCACAGCCGGTAAGTTGAGACGCCTGGATAGCATCGATCGGGCTTCCTCTTAGGCAACATACTAATACGCAAAGCACAGCAACTGAAAGGCCGGTCTGTACATTATTCGCAAGGAAGATGCTGGGGTGGCTCGTAAACTCCTCTCCCGTACTCTACACGGTAGAACATTACTGAGACAACGTCAGATCCGCTCTTAATGGTATGGTCTACCAAAGGTGCGCATATACATTGGAATAAACCTCGTGTTGTGGTTCTATAACTTTCTCTAACTTTCCTTTGAAGAGGAACAACAGGTTCCTACAAACAATGGGCCGACGCCGTCGGGGACCCCTCGTACGAATTCCCAGAATTCCTCTCCTACTTTCAAAAGGGCGTCAACTTCACGGCCCCCAATTACGACCAGCGAGGCGGTCCCGTAATCAAATACGAGAGTTCCGCATTCAGTCCAAGCGGTGGACCTCTCAAGGTTGCGTTTTGGAATTATTACCTGCCGCTATCGCAATACTTGCGCCGTGCTTTCGAGAAATCGGGCTTTGCGGAAATATCCGGCATTCAAAGCGGGACTCTAGATGGATTTGCCCAGTGGCCAGCGACTCAGAATCCGGATTATGCAATCAGGGATTCGAGTGAAACTAGTTACGGGAGAATCGCTGTTGAGAAGACGGATCTGCGATTCTATCAGAATACGCTTGCTAAGCAGATTATCTTTGATGGGAAGACGGCTAGTGGAGTTAAGGTGGAGTCATCGGGGTTGGGGTATACTTTGAAAGCGAGGAAGGAAGTTATACTTGCCGCAGGCGTGGTGAGTTGATCCTTGAAACCTGCATGTTCACGCGTGGAGGCGTCTTTTGCCGACCATGCGACCTGCATCTTGTCTCATTGATCATGCATGCAGTTTCGCTCGCCACAACTTCTCATGGTTTCAGGCGTCGGTCCAGCTAGCGAGCTCCAGAGTTTGGGAATCCCGGTCGTGGCGGACCTGAAGGGAGTGGGCCAGGAAATGTGGGTAAGTTACTCCTACAACAGACGGAGCTCTGAGCTTATCCCAATCTTCACGAGTCCAAGTCTGAAACTTCGTGACTTTCTCCCACTTACCTAGCCTTTACAGGATCAACCCGGTTTCGCAGTCGCAGTTCCCGTCCATGTCCCAGCAGGAAACCAGCTCTTCAGCAACGCTACGTTCCTCGCTGAAGCCGAAGACGCGTATCTGAACCACAAAACCGGGATCCTCTCTGTTTTTACGGCAAACTACCTAGGTAAGCCGTAATATCACCCTTACCATCAACATCAACCCCAGTTTCATCTTCCATAACACAATATCATCGATCTCGCATAAAAAAGCACAACACACTGACCTCGCAACGTAGCATGGGAGCGTCTACCCCCAAAATACCTCTCGTCCCTGACCTCCTCCGCCAACGCCTCCCTCTCCTCCTACCCCGCAGACTGGCCAGACCTCCAATACGTGCCCGCCGACACCGGCCCCATCTCCCCAAATGACACGCGCAACTACGTCACCGTGGCAATGACGCTGCAAAAAACCACCGCGCGCGGCAACGTCAGCATCAATTCCACCGACACGGCGCAGAACCCGCTCGTCAACACCAATTGGCTCGGCACCTCGACAGACCAGCAGCTGGCGATCCAGGGAATCAAGCGAGCGAGGGAGATTATCCAGGGGTTCGCGGAGATTGTGAATGGAGATGAAGTGGTGCCGGGGAAGGGGGTGCAGAGTGATGCGCAGATTTTGGAGTATTTACGGGAGACGGTGGTGACGATTCATCATGCTTCGACTACTTGTGAGTTCTTTTATCGCGCCATCCTCTTCCGTCGCTTGTCTCAGTTTCTCACACAAAAATCGCTGTCTTCCGTTTCTGCCGTACCACCCCGCAATCCCCCCTAAAACCCTACGCCTCCCAACCCCCTACTAAGTTCCCTCTTATCAGGCAAAATGGGCAAACCCTCCGACCCCACGGCCGTCGTCGACTCCCACGGTCGCGTGCTCGGCAGCATCAAAGCGCTTCGCATCGTGGACGCTAGCGTGTTCCCGCTGTTGCCGCCGGGACAGCTTATGTCGACTGTTTGTAAGTGCCCCTTTCCCCCCTTCTGTCATTCACAACCTGGAGTGCCGTGCTCTTGAATCGACAAGGCTTGCAAGGACTGGAGATAGCTGACTCGGTTATGACCTCAGATGCGTTGGCGGAGAAACTGGCGGCGGATATTCTGAGGGGAGAATGAGAAGTCGGGAGGTCTTTCGAAATGTTCGAAGCGAATTTTTGGTAGAAAAGGCAGATGAAGTCAAGGAGAGACACGACGAAGAAGTATCCCGAAGAATGGGAGCGTTGGATATGGGTACCCAGCATAACTTCTGTCTATCGATTCGTTTACAGGTTTTGTTATGTTCTAAGCAGCTGTAGAAAAGATTCTTTGTGTGACTGTTGCAGCCCATCCACGGATGCAATCGTTCCATTCATCGTTCCATAGAGTTGGATTTCCGTATGACTTTGAAGCGTTTTCGATTTGTTGCTACGCTCACTTTCTATTGCTACGCTCAGCTAATTGATTAATCATCGACGCAATTGGTAATTACCCAATAACCTCCTGTCGTTCTATTCATTCAATCGCCCAACGAGCTGAGCGAGAAGTCGATCAATGAGCCGATTAAAAAGTGAATAACTCACAAATACTGGAAGAGCTGGTCGAGAAAGCAGTCGGAAAGCTGAAGAAGAATGAGCGATGAGATGGATAGATGAGCGAATACATCTCTAAATAAAGAGTCAATAGCAAGATGAACGGCGAGCAGAACGTTGAAAGAAGTTGATTTGTTTACCGAGGCGTCAATGCTTGCTTGGAAATTTGTGACATGTATGATGAGCTAAGTATCTAGGTGACCTTTGCTTCACGAATGGAAGATAGCTACGAATCGCTGGCAGCACATGCGATGTCGGAAGGATCTGATATCCCAACCGCCCTTGCGCAGCTTGTTGGAACATGTGGCTTGAAGAATATCTAGTATCGTCTGAACGCGGTTCTACTACGACGAGATTGTTCGAGTACCGGCGATGCGATATTAAATGAGTCTAACATCACAGCGGCATTTCCTTAGCTATTGAAGGTGTGGGGTTGGGGATGTCTATGGACAGATGAAATTTCATGACGATTTTGATCGCTAAAAACCTCCGGATTCTGGAAATCCGACGACAGCAGCGCCAGCTGCGCCAGCTGCGCATCGGGCTTGGCTAGGTCAGGTAAGAAAGGGTTGCTACTCGTTGCTAAGGGAGGTCCGCCGCAGTCGATGATTCCGTTTGCGAGGCTTATATCGAAGAGGTCGAGAGGGGGTTCGTGTAAGCTTGTCGTTTCTGATTGATGCGCTTGAGCGCTTTCGAGCGTCGGTGGCCAGAGGGTTTGAGACTGCTGGGTCGGGAGGATGCCATTGGGTAGGACTGCAGGATTGGTGCATGCGCTCACGTCGGGGTACAGGGTCGTTGCGGCTTGTTGATATACCGAGGCTGAGCTGGGGTAGGCATCGGGATAAAGCGCGTACGGTGGTGTTGGTGGTGCGAAATGCTGTGGTGTTGGCTTTGTGGGTAAGGTATCTAAGCTTGGGGACAAGGCGATTTCGCCTGGGGGAGTACAGTCGAAAAGACCAATTGGTTGCATGAGCCCATTGGTTGTTGAGAATGACGCAGGTGGAGACTGCAAGGAGGTTTGTCTTGAGGTATCTTGAGTGTGATCTTGAGCAAGCCATAGGAGGCTGGGATTGGAGCAACAGCCTATGGCAGGTGAAGATGCGCTGGTGATAATGCTGGTCGCGGGGGACTCGATGGATGAGAAATCGGGAAAGTTGTTTTCGGGAGTGGTACCGGTAAGGTTACGAGCTCCGAAGCGCAGGGCATATCTAGCGGACGCCGAATTGATCAGTCAGAGCAAATCATATTTTTTGTCCACATGACAAATTCAATGTTGCTGGATACGTCGTTCGATCATTACTCATCTTATGAGTAGCAGACAAAGGATACTTGAGATGGATTATATGATATCATGGAATTGGCTGCACTTGACCAACGAGCAGTTAATGAAAATAAAGTGAATAAGCTTGGGTATCTGGGATGATCATCGACGTTCTCACCTGTTCTTTGCGTTGATCGGCGACCGATTTGGGAAGAATCTCTCAACAATCTCTGTCCACTTTCTTCCATAGGTCTCGACCGCTTCATGTAGGAGCTGGTCCTCCCAAAGTGCCCATCGAGCGTGGCTGATATTCGGATTGAGAGTCTCATGCCAGCGCCGGGAGCATTCTTGTGTAAGGCCATGAATTAACCTTCACTCCAAGCACTCAAGGTTATAACAAATAGGCTTTGCTTGTGATGAAATTGGTCCATAACAGAATCCCCAACTGAATCTCAAGCGGACCGGATTCCACATTTTGCACGCCCAGGGTAAAGAGGATTATAGCTTACGATCTGGTTGCCGTGAGCTAACGTCTTCGGATACTAAGGCCCACCTTCATCGCTCTGTTAGCAGTGACCTACTAATCGTAGTTCACGTCTAAGACATTGTAGGGAAGTAGGCTGGAATATCGCGGCCAACAGGGGAGCAGGGCAGGTGGAGAACGTGAGTGTGACCACGAAACGTACTTGAATCCGTGTTTCTCGACTGCCTCTGTCAGCAGACGATCCTCCCTGCTGTCCCAAGGGCCTTTGACACTTGGTGCGGACAGAGCGTATACTCATCTCTTTCTGCACTCCTTGTTGTTCCTCGTGCCAACGTCCGAAGCCACATTGTGCCAATTGATGCTGTTGTCGTTTTCTATTCCAATCAATAGATGACCTTATTCTATTTGAAGAGGGTAGCAAGGAATACAAAAGGACCGCTCCGAGACCAGACGGTCACCACTTCTAAAGGCTTTGTTGAACAACCCTTACCTGCTTGTCTCACAGCTTCTCGTAGTGCAGCGTCCTCTTCTTGGCTCCAGAAGCGCGAGGCTCGACGGCCCGCCATCACGGCGGTGGTTTGGTAAAATGTCGAAGTTTCTTCGACCGCAGTGCATGGCCAGGATTCAAATCTCTAATAAGTTGGAATACGAGGTCATATGGGGGCATATTGACAATTTGGTTATTGCTGTTAGGAGGCTATCTAGGAGGTGGAAGGTGAAAACCCTGATAGCGGGCCCCCTATCTCCAACACTCCCCTATGGGAATCAGAGCCCCCGTAGGGCACGAACATGTTTAAGACATGCTTATTGACCAACCAAAATAAGTTAGTCAAAACATGTTTCAAACATGTGTATTGAAGCATGTATTAAACACAGGGGTAGCAACAGGGGGGGTATATATTTATAGTGTCAACTAAATTGGCTGCTCCATGAGCACGTGACCATCGATGAAGCTATTCAGAAAGTGCTTCAGCACCTCATCGTTTGAAGGATTTAGCCTAGCCACAGTCAATTCCTTCTGTAGCAGTTTATCCTTCATTTCACAAAGCTTCTTCTCATCAATTTCAATACGATCAAGACGGGATTGAGGAAGAGAATCAACTCCGACTGGGAACTGCAATGGCAGGCGGAAGCAGCAGGTTCAATAATACGAAAGCTCACCGAGGCACTAGCTAAAGGTATACTCAAGCTACACGTGGGACTTCACAGGGCTCTAAGCTCAGTTGTTCAACTTCGAACAGGAAAGATAGGGCTCAAGGACTATCTTTACCGCATTAACAAAGCCAACACGAGGGAGTGCCCATGTGGATGGGGACGACAAACGATCGGCCACGTGCTATTCGAATGGCCAACGCATCATAGCACCCGGAGACAGACCATATGGAAGGATCATCGCTTTAGCGATTTGGGTCAAATATTGAACCTCGCAAAATTGGCAAAAGCAGCCGCTCAACTCGTTACATGGACACGTATCATTGGTCAATTTGGAAACGTACCCATGGAATGTCTTAAAAACTGACAGCGGCAAGTCAGGTTCAGTTGGTAATAAAGACAAAGCGCACCCGATGAAGTGGGCCGGCGTGCAAGGGCTAGAAGTTGGACCGCTGGTTAGACGTTAGAAGGGACCGTCATTCAAGGGAGTTGAGGATCTTCGATTCATTAATTCGACGTCGTTCACACAACAAATAGTTCGGACGCGACACTCTCAGCGACAAGGAAACCCTCATAGAAGACATACATACAGTACAAGAAACCGATATGAGCGTCTCATCGAACAAATTGATTCGTGTAGCACACTACTAGTAGTATCTACCTCTTATTCCCGACCGTCACCTGGGCAGGTGACGCGCCCAACGGCCCCCGGCGGCGATCGCCTTGGCGCGGCGATCCGTCACCTGCCCCGAATTCCTACTAGACGCGCTCGAGCTCGATACTTTCTGTGACGGCAATTCTAGAGCCGGCTCGGGCGACTTCAACGCTTCAAAAATCATCGGAAAATATGAAGGTTTGACTCAGCAACTGCGATGGGGGATATTGACGGTTTTGGCCGCCCGGTCGCCCCGCTGCCACCACCTTCCCCCGCCCGGATCAATTCCTGCGCGCTGACTACCCCACATACTTTGGGGGGCATAATTGTAGCCCTGAGTCAGGCGAATTCAATGCTTCAAAAATAATTGGAAAATCTAAAGAATTGACCTAGTAATCGGGGTTGAAGAGACTCACTGCGCTGAGTGACCGCCCCCTTCTAGAGTAGCCCCCCTAGTAGTAGCCCTTCCCCCGCCCGGATCAACATATGCGCGCCGACTATCTCGCCACGCGGGTAGCAAAAAAAGCCGGACTCACAAATTTTCCCCGCACCCAACCACCAAATTTACTACTCATTTTTCCGAGAACCATGGAACCAGAGGATCACTACAACCATCATGACACTCCTACTAAG
>JAABUU010000756.1_pt1 | contig 66534 bp, 66 predicted proteins | sample 5559301 | NCBI WGS metagenome assembly JAABUU01 (sample SAMN10711884, study PRJNA513360) | rock metagenome | isolation source: Antarctica rocks | place: Antarctica: Victoria Land, Richard Nunatak white
TCCTGATAGGTCCGCGGATAGTCCTGACCGCCAACCGGGTGCGACTTCTCGCTCACCCTGCAGAAACTACTGCACTCAAGCAGAGATGCAGGACATACGAGCGAAAGAGGAGGTGGCGCCGTGGAGTGTCAATCAGCACCGTTGCGCGCCCTCACGGACGCCGTGGAGCTTATGGTCGCCCAGGTGGCTGTGGACCTGCCCGCCCCGCAGGCCCTCGCCGAGACCGCGGCGCTGCTGCAGCTCGTGCAGCGGTTGCAAGTGCTGCAGCTACAGCGCCTGGCCGACATCGACACTCGCGGGCTGTACGCCCTCGTGGACGCCGGTTCGACCGGATCGTGGCTGGCCGCGCAGCGGGTGGAGGTCGACCGATCTCAGCTGACCCTGGCCCGGGCATTGCGGGGCCTGCCGCTGGTGGCCCAGCAGGTCGCTGACGGGAGCCTGCCGATGCGCTCGGCGAAGCTCATCGACACCGCGCTGGGCAAGGTCCGGCGCTCTCTGGACCGCCTGGATGGAATGCTCGACGGGCAGCCGCAGGAGCAGGTGCTGCTCGCCGTGATCACCCGCGGGGTGCCGGACCTGATCGGCGAGGCCCACGGCGGTCTGGAGGACGACGACGCACGGCTGACCACCTTGATCGCCGAGCTGACCCGGATCTGCTTCGAACCAGTCTCTGCATCCGCCCGGCTCGAAGCGGCGTTCGTCGTCCTCGCCCTGCACCTGGAGCCCGAGCAGCTCCGCCCGGCGCTGGCCCGGCTGGTCGATGCGTTGCTACCCGTGCGGCTGCAGGAGCAGTCCGACCGGGCGTACGCCGAGCGGGGCCTCACCCTGATGCGCAACCCCTTCGGGTCGGGCTGGTTCCTGCCTGACCACGACCTCGATGATGAGACCGGGGAACTGCTGTGGACGGTGCTGCACGCCCAGATGGCCACCGATCCGGACAACCCCGCCGACACCGCGGCCGCACAGGGGCGGCACGAAGAGCCGGTCGAAAAGCTCCACGACGGCACTGGCCCACGCAGCCTCAAGCAGCGCCGGCATGACGCTCTCAAGCTGGGCCTGCGTGCGCTCCTGGATAGCAGGGCCCTCGGAGCCCGGGACAAGGCCGTTCCGCACATCGCGGTCACCGTCGGCCTCGATGCCCTCCACGACCTGCCCGGGGCCCTGCCGGCCATCGGCGCCTCCGGCCAGCGCCTGCCGATCGGGCTCGTGCGCAAGTGGCTGTGCGACAGCGCTCTCACCCGCTTCGTGCTGAGCCTGGGGCACCGGGTGGTGGAAAGCAGCCACACAGATCGCACGCTGAAGCCGCACGAACGCAGAACCATGCGCATTCAGGGCGGCGGGGCGTGCCAGGGCTCCGGCTGCCCACCTCGACCCGACAGGATCTTGGTACCGCACCACATCGCGCCGTGGTCGCGCCGCCACACCACCTCCCTCGACGACACCGCGATGCTGTGCGAGCGCTGCCACCACGACCTCCATCTCGGCGGCGTCCGCCTCCGACTCCGCGACGGCCGACGGATCTGCGACCAAGGTCTCGTCGATGATCCGTGACGTTCCGGTGGCGAGTCGCGCACCCGCAGCTGTGGACATCGGGCTGGCCTGTGGGTGAGCGGGGCAGTGCCGACGGACCGGGTTCTAGGGTCGCCGCATGTCACACGCGGAGATTGGGGTCATCGGCGGATCCGGGTTGTACGCCTTTCTCGAAGACGCCGCCGAGGTCGATGTCCAGACCCCGTATGGACCGCCGTCGGACCGGCTGGTGGTCGGCGAGGTGCGGGGGCGGCAGGTGGCGTTCATCCCGCGGCACGGACGAGACCACCGCTACCCGCCGCACCGCATCCCCTACCGGGCGAACCTCTGGGCGCTGCGCAGCCTGGGTGTCCGGCAGGTGCTCGCCCCATGCGCGGTAGGCAGCCTGCGCGCGACGCTGCCCGCAGGTTCGCTCGTAGTGCCGGACCAGTTGGTCGACCGCACGAGTGGACGCCCTCAGACCTACTACGACACCGGTGCGGTCCACGTCTCCTTCGCCGACCCCTACTGCCCCGACGGCCGGGCCGTCGCGGTCCGGGAGGCGGCGCGCGGCCAGTGGCCGGTCACGGACGGAGGGGCCATGGTCGTGGTCGAAGGGCCCCGCTTCTCCACCCGGGCCGAGTCGCGGTGGTTCGCCGACCAGGGCTGGGCCGTCGTCAATATGACCGGCCACCCCGAAGCCGTCCTGGCCCGCGAGCTGGCCCTGTGTTACACCGCGATCGCCCTGGTCACCGACCTGGACGCCGGCGTCGAGGGATTGCCCGACGCCGTCACCCAGAAGGCCGTCACCCAGGAGGCGGTGACCCAGAAGGAGGTGTTCACCTTCTTTGCCGCCAATACCGCCCGCCTGCGGACCCTGCTGTACGACGTGTTGGCCGGCCTCCCGGTTGAGCGCGCCTGCCCCTGCGGGTCGTCGCTGGACGGCATCGACGTCTCCCTCGACCTGCCGTGAGCACGGACCTGCGGCGACTGCTGAGCGAGGCCTCGCGGGCCACCTCGCGGCACCGGGCCCTGCTGTCAGCCGGTCTGGTCGCGGCGGCGGTGGCCACTGCGCTGCCCTCGCTTGCTCCGGCCGCCGTACCAGGGGTGGCGGTGCTCACCGCGTCCCGCGACCTGTCGGGCGGGACCGCCCTGGCCGAGGGGGACCTCGCGCACGTCACCCTGCCCCGCTCGCTCGTGCCGGCCGGGGCGCTACTGCTGGACGACACAGCATTGGGCCGGCTGGTCGCCGGTCCGGTCCGGCGCGGCGAGCCGTTGACGGACGTGCGGCTGCTCGGCGCCGGCCTGCTGGCCGGCGGGGCGCCCGGACTCCAGGCGGTGCCCCTGCGCCTCGCGGACGCCGGCTCGGCAGTCCTGGTCCGCCCCGGCGACCGCGTGGATGTGCTCGCCGCCCCTACCTCGGGCCCCGCGAGCGTTGCCAGCGCGGTCGCCACGGGCGTCCAGGTGCTCGCCGTACCCGGCGCCGCCGCTGACGCCGACGGAGCCCTCGTCGTGCTGGCCACGACCCCGGGCGTCGCCGCGCGCCTGGCTGCGGCGGCGGTCACGAGCCGATTGAGCGTGACGGTGCGGGCGCCATGACGCCGGTCGACGATCAGCGACAGGAGCGCCATTCGAGCGTTGTCCGGTCCGCGACCTCTCAGGACTTCCCCGCAGCGGGGGCGTGCGACATGATCGGCGCCCTGATCCACCGGACGAGGAGGACCCGACTATATGAGCGGCTTCAAGAAGTTCCTGCTGCGCGGCAACGTCGTCGACCTCGCGGTCGCCGTCGTCATCGGAGCGGCCTTCAGCGCAATCGTCGTCGCGTTCACCAAGGCCTTCATCGCACCGCTGATCGGGCTCGTCGTCGGCGCTGCCGGAGACTTCTCCACCAAGACCTTCTCGGTCCACCGGACCCAGTTCCCGTACGGCCAGTTCGTACAGTCGGTGGTGTCGTTCCTGATCGTCGCCGCCGTCGTCTACTTCTTCGTCGTGCTGCCCGTGAACCGCCTCATGGAGCGCTTCAAGACCGACACCGACATCCCGGCACCGACTAAGCAGTGCCCGGAGTGCCTGTCGAGCATCCCCCAACCGGCTGTGCGCTGCGCCTTTTGCACCGTCGAGCAGCTCGACGGTGAACCGGAGCGAAGGACCGACGCCGCAGGCCAGTCCACCTGATCAATGCTCCCGGTCATCACTGCTCCCGGTCATCACTGCTCCCGGTCATTACTGCTCCCGGTCATTACTGCTCCCGGTCATTACTGCTCCCGGTCATAGTGCGGCGGTCGGTCCGCGAGCAGGCGCTCGTCCTCCTCAACCCGTGACGCGGCGCACGCCGACGATGCCGAGGACGCCGCCTCGCGCGGCTCCGGCCCAGCCGACCGAACCCCTGGTGGGCCCACCGCCCGCCGCCGGCGGCGGCGGCGCGGCTCTACGGCATCTGGCACCGCATCTTCCCTCCTGCTATGACCGACCCGCGGCGCGGGTGACTACGCTGAGCCCGCCGCCTCCGTAGCTCAGTGGATAGAGCGCCTCCGTCCTAAGGAGGGCGTCGGGAGTTCGATTCTCTCCGGGGGCACGCAGCGCCAGTTGCCCACCCCAGCACAGCAACGATCCCGGCCTATGACCTTGCGCGGTAGGAGGCGCGGTTTTCGCAGCGCTAGCTGGCACGTCAGCGGTTGAACCAGCGACGTTCGGTCGATGAGGCGGCAGTGGTGGTTCACACCAGTTGGCCTTGCCGTAGCCGAAGGGTCGGCCACGGTTGCTGGCCACTAATTGGCATGTCCTGCGCCGGCCGGTCGCAGCATTGACATCGAAGATGGAACGCGCATACTGCTGCCATCCCACGAGCTGTGGTCAGTGGGGAACGTGGTGCAGGTGATCCGAGGACGACCAATGGTGATTCGTGGTGCTGGCCTTGGTCATATACCCCGCGGCCTCCGCCCGTGACGTCGCCGGATCTGTCAGCCGGTCTGGCCGGTGCCGACCACTCCCGCCGCTCTCCCGATTCCGGAGTTGAGTCAACCTCTCGCCGCACCGGAAAGTCGTAGGACTATGACGAAAGCACGGCGGTGGGCTGGGCCGGTGGCGGCAGTCGCTGTGGCCGCGACGATCACGAGCTGCGCTGGTTCGGGCAGTCCCAGTGGCCAGGCGGCGGAGAGGTCGCTGTCGCCGCGCAACACCACGACCCCGGCACCGTCCACCAGCACACCGCCCCGCGCCAGCACGGCAGCGGCGCCGGCCGCGACCGCGAGGCGATCACCGGGCGGTGCCGTGCAACGCGGAGCCCAGAACCTTCCGGTCAACTCCGGCCTGCTCGCCCAGCTGGTCCGGGCCTGGACCAGCGCGCAGCACCTGAGCGCCGCCGACGTCGCCGGGACGAAAGCGGGGTCGGTGTACTACGCGCTCGTGCCCTCGACCAACACCTACTGGGCTTACGCCGACTTCACGCCCTCAGCAGACGCCATCGCCAAGAGCCGCACGGCAGTGAACGGCGGGCCACTGGTGCAGTTCCAGGACGGCCCGTGGATCTTCTCCCGGCGCGGCGGCGGTGCCTGGACACTGGTCACTGACACCGGCGGTTTCGGCCCCTGCCCCGGCCAGGTACCCGCGTCGGTGTTCGCCGTATGGGCGCTGCCCCACCCCGCCGCGTGCTCGTGCACCGTCGGACCTGGCGTCGGCCGGTTTGTGCAGGTCATCTCCGCGGCCGACCTAGGTGAGACGACGGTCGTGCGCGGTTACGTCGCGACCCAGGTCACCGGCGGCCCGGATGACTTTCACTTCCAGGTGACCCACCAGTCGGTCACGCTCACCGCGGACCACCGGACCATGGTGGAGCTCCTGGCACCATCCGGGGCTCCCACCTCCCATCCGATCGATGCACGCGAGCTCCCGCAGGCGCTGGGTCGAGACCACAGTGGACGGATTTTTGACGTCACCGGAACCGACCAGCACATCACCGGTCTCCGTGAAATGTTCCACCCATAAGCGAGATCAGCGCCTGGAGCACGAGATCACTTGCGCCTGGCGAGGATCAACGGAGTCAAGGCGGACGGCTGCGAATCTGGGCGGCTGGGTCCGACGGTCTGGCCCGTCGGCAGGCAACGCCACCGGATGCGGCGAGCAGGGTCGCCCAGCACTCCGTCCAAGGCCAAGCTTGGTGTCGTGTGAGGAAGGACTACCGATGCACGGTCTCGTGGAAGATCGCCTCCTGGCATGGCGCTGGTCACCTCGCTAGCGTCGGACTGGTGGCGCAGCCCAGGTACGCCGTCAGCCCGCTTTCGGAGTCGACGTGGGCGCCCTTCGCTGCGCTGGTGGAGCGCAACAACGGCGTCTTCGGCGGCTGCTGGTGCATGGGCTTCCACCCCGAAGGCGCCGGGCGGGACAGCACGCCCGGGGTCAACCGCGGGCGCAAGCTTGAGCGGGTGCGCGCCGGCACGGCGCACGCCGCGCTCGTCCTCGACGGCGACGACTGCGTGGGCTGGTGCCAGTTCGGGGGGCCCGACGAGCTGCCGCGGATCAAGAGCCGCGCCGCGTGCGAGGGCGGCCGGGCGAACTCGCCGGACTGGCGCATCGCCTGCTGCTATGTCGGCAAGGGGCACCGGCGTCAGGGGGTGGCGTCCGCGGCGCTGGCCGGTGCGCTGCAGCTCATCGCCGTTCTTGGCGGAGGCGTCGTTGAGGGCTACCCCGAGGACGCCGGCTCGGTGGCCGCCGGCTTCCTGTACAACGGTGCGCTTTCCACCTACGAGCGGCTCGGGTTCACCCGGGACCGTCTGATCGGCAAGCACCGATGGGTCGTCAGCAGAACCGTCGACCCCGGCGAGTAGCTCGGCGGCTTCGTCGCCGCCTTGCATCCTCACGGCGTGGCGCAGGTCTCAGCGTGTCCCACGTCTTCAGCGGGTGGCACGGAGCGACTTGCTCGAGCGTCGGGGGGCTCCTCGCGACCGCGGAGATCGAGCGGCTCGTGCGCCAATTCCGCATCTACCTCGGGATCGCTTCTGCACGATCATGCGCATCCCGTTGACGATTGGCTGACGGCAACGCAACGATCCCGGCCCATCGTGCAGGGCCGGGATCGTCGCTGGCAACTACTGGCGGGGCTGGTTGTACTGCGACGTCGGCGCGTCGTAGGCCGGCGGTACCGGAGTCGAGCCCTGGGGCGCCTGGTACTGCTGCTGCCCCGCGTACTGGTCGCTCTGGTAGGCCTGCTGCTGCTGGCCGCCCTGCTGCTTGCTGTTCTGCACCTGCTGCTTGACCCGGTCGCTCTCCTGCGAGGCCTTAGACAGGTTCTGCTCCCAGCGGGACTGCATCGGACGGATCAAACCGCCGCCCACGCCGACGATGGTCACCCCAGCGATCGTCGCGAGCACCGTGTACAGCACGGCGCTGGTCACGTTCGTGGCGATGCCGACCTCATCGAGCGCCGCCTTGACGAACAGCACCAGCACCAGCGCGGACGCCGCTGTACCGAGGGCGCTGCCGTAGGACAACCCACCGAGGGAATCGGTGATGAGCTTCTTGAGCGCACCGGCGATAGCCGCGCCGATGACCACCAGCACGATGGCGACGAGGATCTTCGGGATCAGCAGGATGAAGGCGGCCAGCGGCGCCTGGAGCGCGGCGATCCCGAGCTGGCCGACGGCGGCCGACAGCACCGGGATGAAGATCGCGAAGAATACGATCTTGGCGACGATGTCGCTGGCGTCGTAATTGCTCTTGGCCAGCGCCTTTTTGATGCCGCCGCGCTCTACCGCCCGGTCGAAGCCGGCCTTCTGCAGCAGCTTGTCGACCAGTTTCGCAATGAACTTCGCGATGAAGTAGCCGATGATCAGGATCAGCAGGAAGCCGATCAGCTTGGGGATGAACGTCGCGAACGTACGGAAACCGTCAGTGACGGCACCGCCGAAGTCCACGGCGGCAAGCGGTCGGGTCATGATCAGTCCTTCGTGAGGTGATGCGGGGAACGTGCGGACGTGAGCTGGCCCCTGACGTGCGGGGGCCGGGTTGTGGTCGCGCTGCGGTGCCTCGCGTCATCGGGGATGCTCGTGACCTTGTGCCCACTGATCGCCAAGTGATGCCGCCCTGGGCCCGATGGCCGTCAGGAGCGCGGAGCCCTAGCGTGCGGCCGATGACGACCGCCGTTCTCTGGTTCCGCCGCGACCTGCGGCTGCAGGACCACCCAGCCCTGCTCGCCGCCGTGGACGGCGCCGACCGGGTCGTGCCGGTGTTCGTACTGGACGACGCGCTGCGCGGGCCGGCCGGAGCCCCACGGCTGGCCTTCCTCTACCGCTGCCTGCGCGAACTCGAGGCACAGGTCCCGTTGCGCGTGGTCAGCGGCGACCCCGTGACGGTCCTCACCAGGATCGTGCGTGAGACCGGTGCGCGCAGCGTGCACATCAGCAGCGATCATGCACCGTACGGCCGGGACCGCGATGCCCGGGTCGCGGCCGCCCTGACCGTTCCGCTGGTCGCCACCGGGTCGCCGTACGCCGTGACACCGGGGCAGCTGGTCAAGGACGACGGGTCCGCGTACCAGGTCTACACGCCGTACGGACGGGCCTGGGCGAACCGGGGCGTGCACGCGCCGGCCACCATCCCCGACTCCGTGACCTGGAGCGAAGGCGGTCTGGGCACCGACGGCATCCCGCAGGACCCGGACCTCGACGGCATCGACCTGCCCCCGGCCGGCGAGCAGGCGGCGCTGCAGCGCTGGAAGCAGTTCCTGGCCTCGGGTGTCGCCGGCTACCACGACTCGCGCAACAACCCCGGGGTGGACGGCACCTCGCGGATGTCGGTGTACCTCAAGTACGGCTGCATCCATCCCCGCACGATGTTGGCCCAGCTGCCGTCCGGTGAGGGCGGCCAGGCGGTGCGCCGCGAGATCGTCTTCCGGGACTTCTACGCCGACGTGCTGTGGCACCGACCCGAGTCCGCCCGCGAGGAGCTGCAGCCGAAGATGCGGGCCCTTCAGTACGACGAGGGTCCCGACGCCGACCACCGGTTCCAGGCGTGGGCGACGGGCACGACCGGGTTCCCGTTCGTCGACGCCGGGATGCGCCAGCTGCTGGGCGAGGCCTGGGTGCACAACCGGGTGCGAATGGTCGTGGGGTCGTTCCTGTGCAAGGACCTGCACCTGCACTGGCGGCGCGGGGCGCGGCACTTCATGCAGCACCTGCGCGACGGCGATCTCGCCAGCAACCAGCAGGGCTGGCAGTGGGTGGCCGGGACGGGCACCGACCCGTCGCCGTACTTCCGGGTGTTCAACCCGGTCAAGCAAGGCCAGGACTACGACCTCGCCGGTGACTACATCCGTCGCTGGGTGCCGGAGCTGCGGGAGGTCCGCGGCAAGGCAGTGCACGAGCCGTGGACGCTGCCGGACGGGCCGCCCGGCGGCTACCCGCGCCCCATCGTGGACCACAAGGCAGAACGAACCGAGACCCTGCGCCGGTACGCCGCCGTCCGGGAAGGCTGAGCTGTGGCCCGGCGCGACGACGGGTGGCCGACCGCAGCGGCCTTCTTGCCGGTCGAGCGGGACCTGGACGCGCTGCGCCTGGCCGCGGCCGGGTGCCAGGGATGTCCGCTGCACGCACCGGCGACGCAGACGGTGTTCGGCCGCGGCACGGCGACAGCCCGGGTCGTCCTGGTCGGTGAGCAGCCCGGTGACGCCGAGGACACCAAGGGCCTGCCGTTCGTCGGGCCTGCCGGCCGGATCCTCGTACAGGCCTTGGACGAGGCGGGGGTGGATCGCAGCAACCTCTACGTCACCAACGCCGTCAAGCACTTCAAGTTCACTGTAAGCGGCAAGCGGCGCATCCACGCGACGCCCGACACCTACGAGGTGGCCGCCTGCCGGCCGTGGCTGGTGACCGAGCTTGCGGCGGTCCTGCCCGAGCTCGTGGTGTTGCTCGGTGCGACGGCGGCAAAGACGGTGTTCGGGCCGTCGTTCCGCGTCACCCAGCAGCGCGGCGTCCTGCTGCCCTGGCCGCAGGACGCCGCTCCGCAGGACGACGTCCTGCAGAACGGCCGCCCGCAGGCCCTTGCCACGATCCACCCGTCGGCGGTGCTACGGGCCGACGACCGGGACACCGCGCTGGCCGGACTGGTCGCCGACCTGCGCGTCGTGGCGGACCTGCTGCCCTGATCCTCGGCGACGGACAGCGCGCTGCGAATCAACCGACGGTGGCGCTCTGGTCCTCCGTGATGGTCGTGCCGCTCTTGGACGAGGAGCCCTTGATGTTGCTGATCATGCTGTTGGCGTCCTCTATGCCGCTCGGGTCCCCGCCCTTGAGCTTGGTCACCGCGCCGCTGATGCCGTCGCCCAGCCGGGACAGCGGGGCGGCGATGGCCTTGCACAGCGTGGGGTTTGCCTTGACGTCTTCGCTGGCGAGCCGCACCTCGCGCTTGATGAACAGCGCTGCGGCACCGGCCTTGACGAAGGTCTTGATGCGTCCGTTCGCACCCTTGGAGAAGGCCTTGCTCTTGTACGGCTTGTAGAGGTAACGGTGGAACGCCCCGAAGGCCAGACCCGCGTGCAGCACGAACTTGGTCTTGGCGAAGTTCGTGGTGTTGCTGGTCGGGCAGGAACTGTCCGACCCGGCAGAGGCGCCGGCAGAGGCGCCGGCAGAGGCGCCGGCAGAGGCGCCGGCAGAGGAGCCGTCCGAGGGCTGGGACGAGGACTGCGAGGAGCCACCGCCGGTGGTGCCGTTGGCGGTGCTCTTGCTCGCGCCGCAGCCGGTCAGCGCCAGGGTCAGTGCGAGCAGGACGGCGAGCAGGGGGGCAGTACGACGTGACACAGGTTGCTCCTCTACGTGGTGGCGGTCGAGGAGCACTGTGCCCGCCGGGGACGGATCGATGCCTGCTCAGGTCTGCGGATGCCGGGCGTCGTAGGCCCGAAAGCGTGGAGCCAGCGCACCGATGACCACGGTGAGCACGATGACGGTCAGGCCACCGGCGACGACCGCCCCGTGCAGTCCCACCAGCGCTGCGCCCCCGCCGGAGCGCGCATCGCCCAGGCGAGGGCCACCGGCGACGACCACGATGAATACACCGCCAAGGCGGCCGCGCATCGCGTCGGGAGCGGCCGTCTGCAGGATGGCCGTGCGGAACACCGCCGAGACCATGTCCGCCGCGCCGGCACCGGCCAGCAGCAGCAGGGCCAGCCAGAGCCGACCGGTCAGGCCGAAGCCCACGATGCACGCGCCCCACGCGAGGATGGCAGCCAGCACCGCGAGTCCCTGCCGCTGCACGCGGCCGAACCAGCCGCCGAACAGCGCTCCGACCAGCGCCCCGGCGGCCAGCGCGCTGTACATGGCGCCGGCAGCCTGCTCCCCGCCGTGGAACACCTGGTCGGCCAGCGGCGCGAACAGCGACCGCGGCATGCCGAACACCATGGCGACGATGTCCACCACGAAGGTCATGAGCAAGACCTTGCGGGTCAGCAGGAACCGCAGCCCCTCCACCACGCTCGCCAGCCCCGCCTTGCGGCCCCCGCCCTCGGGCGCCATCGCCGGCAGGGACAGCACGGCCGCGATCGAGGCGGCGAACGACACCGCGTCCAGCCCGTACGCCGACCCGAAGCCGAAGGCGCCGATCAGGAAGCCGGCCAGCAGCGGGCCGCCGGCCATGCCCACGTTGAACTCGACCTGTCGCAGGGCGTTTCCGGCTGGGAGCAGCGACGGCGGCAGCAGGCGCGGCACGAAGGCCGACCGGGCCGGTGAGTCAAGCGCGAACAGACCGGACTGGGCGGCCACCACCGCGTACAGCAGCCAGGTCTGCCGGGAGCCGGCGAGGGCCTGCACGAGCAGCACCGTGGACAGCAGGGCCTGGGCCGACGTCGTGGCCAGCACCAGCCGACGTCGGTCGACCGCGTCGGCTACCGCCCCGCCGTACAGGCCGAGCACGATCAGCGGCGCCAGACCGGCCACGCCCACCAGTCCCACGGCGGCCGCCGACCGGGTCTGCGCATAGACCTGCAGCGGCACGGCGACGGCGGTGACCTGGGTGCCGACGACGCTCACGGCATCCCCGATCAGCAGGTTGCGGTAGGCCCGGGAGGCGCGCAACGGCGACAGGTCCAGCGCGATGCCCCGCAGCCCCGGGCGCCGGCCCGGCGCCTGCGTCGTCACGTCCGGGTCACGGGGACAGTCTCTCGACCCGCCAGTCCGGACCGTCGCGGCGGTACCGCAGCCGGTCGTGCAGCCGTGACGGCCGGCCCTGCCAGAACTCCACCGACACCGGTACGACGCGCAGCCCGCCCCAGAACGGCGGCACCGGCACGGGCTGCCCGGCGAACCGCTCCTCCAGCTCGGACTGCCGGCGGTCCAGCACGCCTCGATCGGGAAGGACCGTGGACTGGTGGGACACCCACGCACCGATCTGCGAGGCGCGGGGACGCGAGCCGAAGTAGTCCGCAGTCTCCTGGACGCTGACCCGCTCGACCGAACCGACGACCACCACCTGGCGCTCGAGCTCGACCCACGGGAAGACCAGGGACGCCCGGGGGTTCACCCCCGTCTCCTGCCCCTTGCGGCTGGTCCAATTGGTGAACAGCACCAGCCCGCGCTCGTCGTAGGCCTTGAGCAGCACCGTCCTGGCGCTGGGCTGCCCGTTTGGGTCGGCCGTGGCCAGCACGACCGCATTGGGCTCGAGCAGTACGGCGGCGTCGGTGAACCAGCGGGCGAACTGCTCGTGCCAGCTCGGGGCGAGATCGGCCTCGGACAGGCCGGCGAAGGCGTACTCACGCCGCATCCCCGCTGCGTCGCCGGCCATCGGCACAGCCTGTCGCACGACCGCCCGGCCGGCACGGCAAGATGGAAGGCAAGGGCACACCCCCGAGCTGCGAGGAGCCGTCACATGGCCGACGAGACCACGTTCAAGCCCGGGCTGGAGGGCGTCGTCGCCTTCGAGTCCGAGATTGCCGAGCCCGACAAGGAGGGCAACGCGCTGCGCTACCGCGGCGTCGACATCGAGGACCTGGTCGGTCACGTCTCCTTCGGCCACGTCTGGGGACTGCTGGTCGACGGCAAGTTCAACCCCGGCCTGCCGCCGGCCGAGCCGTTCCCGCTGCCGGTGCACTCTGGTGACATTCGCGTGGACGTGCAGAGCGCGATCGCGATGCTCGCCCCGGCTTGGGGCCTGCACCAGATGCTCGACATCGATCTCGACCAGATCCGCGACGACCTGGCCCGCACGTCGGTCATGGCGATGGCATTCGTGGCGCAGTCGGCCCGCGGGCTGGGCCATCCGATGATCCCGCAGCACGAGGTGGACAAGGCCAAGACGGTGGTCGAGCGCTTCATGATCCGCTGGAAGGGCGACCCCGACCCGGCGCACACCAAGGCCGTCGACGCCTACTTCGTCTCGGCCGCCGAGCACGGCATGAACGCCTCCACATTCACCGCGCGGGTCATCGCCTCCACCGGCGCGGACGTCGCCGCCTCGATCTCCGGAGCCATCGGGGCGCTGTCCGGCCCGTTGCACGGCGGGGCGCCCAGCCGGGTGCTGCAGATGCTCGACGACGTGGAGGCCAGCGGCAGCCCGGAGAAGTACGTCAAGACCGAGATGGACGCCGGGCGGCGCCTGATGGGCTTCGGGCACCGCGTCTACCGGGCCGAGGATCCCCGCGCCCGCGTCCTGCGGCGTACGGCGAAGGAGCTCGGCTCGACCCGCTACGAGGTCGCCGAAGCGCTGGAGCAGGCCGCGATCGCTGAGCTGGCCGAGCGCTACCCAGACCGCCCGCTGCGCACCAACGTGGAGTTCTGGTCGGCGGTCGTCCTGGACTTCGCCCAGGTGCCGCCGCACATGTTCACCTCGATGTTCACCTGCGCCCGTACCGCTGGCTGGTCCGCGCACATCCTGGAGCAGAAGATGCTCAACAAGCTCATCCGCCCGTCGGCCAAGTACGTCGGGCCGGCCCCCCGGCCGGTGTCGGAGGTGCAGTCCGACCTGCTCCCCGAGGGCAACCTGGTCTGATGCCGGGTCTCATCATCCCGGCCGCGCTGCTGCCCCAGGACGGCCGCTTCGGCTCGGGTCCGTCCAAGGTCCGCGAGGAGCAACTCGATGCCCTGGTGGCGACCGGCCGCAGCTATCTCGGCACCTCGCACCGTCAAGCGCCCGTCCGCGACGTCGTCGGTCGGCTCCGCTCCGGGCTACGCACGCTGTTCTCGCTCCCGGACGGTTACGAGGTGCTGCTCGGCAACGGCGGCGCGACCGAGTTCTGGGACATCGCGACCTTTGGGCTGATCCGCGCGAGGTCCCAGCACGCGAGCTTCGGTGAGTTCTCCGCCAAGTTCGCCCAGGCCGCGGCGTCCGCCCCGTTCCTGGACGAGCCGTCGCTGGTGCGGGCCGAGCCGGGCAGTTGCCCAGTTCCCGTCCCCGAGCCGGGCATCGACCTGTACGCCCTCACGCACAACGAGACCTCGACCGGCGTGATGATGCCGATCCGGCGGGTCGAGGGCGCGGACCCGGGCGCGCTGGTGGCGGTGGACGCCACCTCCGGCGCCGGTGGCCTGCCGGTCGACCCGGCCGAGTTCGACGTCTACTACTTCTCCCCGCAGAAGTGCTTCGCCTCCGACGGCGGCCTCTGGCTCGCGCTGCTGTCACCGGCCGCGGTGGAGCGAATCGCCGAGGTCAAGGCCAGCGGCCGCTGGGTGCCGGCGTCCTACGACCTGGGCACCGCCCTGGAGAACTCCCGGCTGAACCAGACCTACAACACCCCGGCGCTGACCACGATCCACCTGATGGTCAGCCAGCTCGAGTGGTTCGACCGCCAGGGCGGGCTGGACTGGGCGGTCGCCCGGACGGCGGACTCCTCGAACCGGCTGTACACCTGGGCGGAGAAGGCGGCGTACACCTCGTGCTTCGTCGCCGACCCCGCGCACCGTTCGCAGGTCGTCGGCACGATCGACGTCGATGAGGCTGTGGACGCTGCTGCGGTGGCCAAGACCCTGCGGGCGAACGGCATCGTGGACACCGAGCCCTACCGCAAGCTCGGCCGCAACCAGCTGCGCATCGCGATGTTCCCCGCCGTCGACCCCGCTGACGTCGAGGCGCTCACCGCCTGCATCGACCACGTCGTGGAGCAGCTGTCCTGACCGAGCCCCGGGAGCCAATGCGCCAGGCCTGGGTGCCGCGCGTGTTCAACCTGGTCATGGCCGCGCTCCTGCTGCTGTTCCTGGTGCCGATCGTGCTGGACCTGGGACGGGTCGGCCTGCTCTATCAGATCTTTCTGGTTCTGGTGGGTGGCCTGCTGCTGTTGCCGCTGGTGCTGGCCTGTCTGTGCTCCGCGGTGCGGCCGGGGTCGCTCGGACGCGCAGCCCGGCGCCTGCGGGCGTGCCGACAGCGCTGACGAGCTCTACTGCTCCGGGCGCGCGGCTGTACTGCCATGCTTTGGCGGCGATCACGAACTGCCGCTTCGACCTTCGCGGACCGACTGCCGACCCGGTCGGCTCACACTCACCAAAAGGAACCTATGACCACCGACCGGGGGCCCGCCCAGCGACCTCGGGGTGGCCGGCAGGCACGACGTCCCTTACATCACCGGTCGCCGGCGAACCAGGTCCGCCACGACAACCTGCCGGTAGGCGCGCGCATCGCGGACAAGGTCACCGCTGTGTTCGGGTCCTGGGGCTTCATCCTCATCCAGAGCTTTCTGATCATCATCTGGCTGGGGTACAACGGCTACGCCGCAGTGCACTACCTGCACAGCCAGGAGTTCGACCCCTACCCGTTCATCTTGCTGAACCTGCTGTTCTCGACCCAGGCCGCCTACGCCGCGCCGTTGATCCTGCTGAGCCAGAACCGGACCGCGGAACGGGACCGCATCAAGGCCGAACACGACTTCGACGTGAACGTGCTGGCGCTGCGGACCCTGGCGGAGCTGCTCGGGGACGTACACGATCCCAACGCTCAGCAACGGCTGCGTGACCGGATCGACGACCTACTCGGCACCGACCCGGACAGCTAGCGTCCGCCACAGACCCATCGGGCGCCGGACAGCAAGGCGCAGCACCTCCGTAACCGTCGAGGAACTGTGACACCGTCCAGCGTGAGGAGTTTCAGGGCCAGCCATGCACCGCAACGTGGCCACTACCGACGTGTCAGCCCTCGGCGGCCAAATCCCACGGGATGCCGTGTCGGCTTCACGCGGGGGTGGCCAATAACCGCTCGAGGTTGGGTGTCCGACGCCCGGTGTCGCGCATTGCCTTCTGCAGGTCCCGGGCGAGTGCATGCATCTCCTCGGGGGCGGCGCGGCTGTGTGCGCCGAACCACAGCTCTCCCCTGGGGCTGTTGAGCACCCGCCGCCAGTAGGCGGTGACGAGAACCGTCGGCAGGCAATAGAGGGCGCGCAGGTTCGTGGGAATCTCCTCGTTCCCGGCCGCGTGCAGCGCGGTGAACGCCTCTCGGGTGGCGAGCACCATGAGCCGCATGGTGGCTGGGTCGGCGGCCAGCCTGCGTGCGTCGATGCCGACCCGGTACAGGGCGAACGCGATGGGCACCACGAATGCGGCGTGCCCTAGCAACCAGCCGCCGATGTCGACGCTGATCAGGGTTGGAAAACCGGCCCCATCGAGTACGTGCTGCAGGTGTCGGATCCTGGGGGTCGTGGTTCCGTCCGGCTCGCCGAGCATCGTTTTCTGCTGCTTGATCAGCACATACTTGATGGTCGGGCCGTCCCGCGTGCCGCCGGCGGCGGGAAAGCCGAACAGTGCACGCTCGCCCAAGGCCGCTGCCAGCTCCGCTCCGCGGTTCCCGGTGTTGCCGAAGAAGAGCACGTCCGAGCCGTCCGTCATGCCGGTCAGGACCGGGAGGGCGCCCTCGAGTTGCTCGGCGCGGACCGGCACCAGCACCAGGTCGAAGTGATCTTCCGGAGAAGGCTCGCTGACCACCGCCACCGGCTGCGCCGTCCGGGTCCCAGACTCTGCATCCGTCAACATGAGCCCGTGCAGCTGCAGGTCCGCCAGACGTGGACCGCGCGCAAGGATGACCACGTCATGCCCCGCGTGCAGCAGCTTGCTCGCGTAGACGCTGCCGATCACCCCGGCTCCAAGCACAAGAATTCGCACCAGCGTCTCCTCCCAACCACCCACAGGCCGGCATCAGGCCAGTCAACCGTGCCGAAGCAAGCGGCACAGCCCAACTCCCAGTCGGCCCATGACCCAATCGGCTGACGGCGGACCGGTAACTGTCCCCGCCACCGGGCCAAGGACACCAGCTTCTCGGTCATGCTCGAACCCGACGGCACGCTGACCTGGAGCATCGCTGCGGTCAGCAGCACCGCCGCAGACCCAGGGACTTCTGAGCACCGCACCTCCCGGCACCCGCCGTACGCCCTGAAGCAGGCTAGCGTCGAAGGCGTGCAGCTCCCGGACGGGCTCATCGCGGTGGTCAAGCGCGACTGCCCGACGTGCGTTGCCGTCGTCCCGGTGCTCGAGCAGCTGGCTGCTGCGACCGAGCTGACCGTCGTCACGCAGGACGACCCGGACTGGCCCGAGCACGTGACCCGGCTCGACGACACCTCGCTCGAGCTCAGCTGGCACCTGCAGGTCCACACGGTTCCCACGTTGGTCAAGGTCGAGGCAGGCGTCGAGGTGGCGCGCACCGAGGGTTGGCTGCGGCCGTCCTGGGAGGCGCTCTCCGGCGTGGCCGGCCTCGGGCCCGAGCTGCCGGAGCATCGCCCCGGCTGCGGGTCGAGAAGCGTGGAGTGGGGCGTTGAGGACGAACTCAAGCGACGGTACGGCGGGCGCGTGCTCGCGTCCCGCCAGGTCGAGCTCGCCGACCTCGAGGACGAGGTCGAGGCGGCGTACAGCAGGGGGTGGACCGATGGCCTGCCGGTCGTACCGCCGACCGAGGCGCGGGTGCTGCGGATGCTCACCGGCACCAGCCGCGACCCCGCCGAGGTGGTGGCCGTCGTACCGCCCGATCTCGTGGAGTGCACGGTCGAGAAGGTCGCTGTCAACGCCGTTCTCGCCGGCTGCCTGCCCGAGTACCTGCCGGTGGTGCTGACCGCCGTCGAGGCCGCCTGCACCGACGCCTTCAACGCGCACGGGCTGCTGGCGACGACGTACTTCTCCTCGCCCGTGGTCGTGGTCAACGGACCGCTGGCACGCGCGATCGGGATGAACAGCGGCGGCAACGCCCTCGGTCAGGGCAACCGCGCCAACGCGACCATCGGGCGCGCCCTGCAGCTGGTCATCCGCAACGTCGGCGGCGGCCGTCCCGGTGAGATCGACCGAGCCGCCCTGGGCAACCCCGGCAAGTACACGTTCTGCTTCGCCGAGGCCGAGGACGGCTCGCCGTTCGAGCCGCTGCACGTCAGCCGGGGCGCGGACCCTGGATCCAGCGCGGTGACCCTGTTCGCCGGCGCCGGGGTCAGCCCCGTCGTCGACCAGCGCTCCCGGACCCCGCAGTCACTGGTACGCACCTTCGCCCTCGCCCTGCGGGCGGTGGCGCACCCCAAGCTCGCACTCGCCTTCGACGCGATGCTCGTCGTCTGCCCCGAGCACGGCCGGGTGCTGCGCGAGGCCGGCTGGGACCGCAGCCGCTTGCTGACCGAGCTCGAGCCGCTGCTCCAGCTCTCCCCCGAGGACCTGCGCCGCGGCGCCGCCGGCATCGACGAGGGCATGCCGCCCGGTCTGGACCTCACCCCGCTGCCGAAGTTCCGCCTCGGCGGCCTGCTGGTCGTGCACGCCGGGGGCACGGCGGGGATGTTCTCCGCCGTGATCGGCGGCTGGGCCAGCGGCCAGTCCGGTTCCGAGCCCGTCACGAAGGAGATCTGATGAACGTCCTGCTCGACCCCACCGCCGAGCGCTCGCCCGCGGCCCGGCAGGTCAACCCGCGACCCGCCTCGCTGACCGGCCTCATCGTCGGCCTGCTGGACATCTCCAAGCCCCGCGGGGAGGTCTTCCTCGACCGGCTCGAGCAGCTGCTGCAAGGCGGCGGCGTACAGACCAGGCGCTACCGCAAGCCTACGTTCGCCAAGCCGGCGCCGGTCGACCTGCGGCACGAGATCGCCACCCACTGCGAGGTCGTCATCGAGGCGCTCGCCGATTGAGGCTCGTGCACGTCGTGCAGTGTGCACGACATCGCCGACCTCGAGGGCCGCGGGCTGGTCGGGCTGTTCCTGGCCTCCTCGGAGTTCGCCTCGGCCGCCCGGGCCCAGTCCGAGGCGCTGGGCTTCCCCGCCGCCCATGTGCTCGTAGCGCACCCGATCCAGGACCGGACCGACGACGAGATGCGCGCGCTGGCCGAGACGGCGTACGCCGAAGTGGTGCGCGCGCTGACAACGGGATAGAGAACAGATATGGACTACACCCACCTCGGCCGCTCCGGCCTGACCGTCTCCCGCCTGTGCCTCGGCACGATGAACTTCGGACCCCAGACCGGCGAGCCCGACAGCCACGCCGTCATGGATGCCGCACACGAGGCAGGCATCAACTTCTTCGACACCGCCAACGTCTACGGCTGGAAGACCGGCGAGGGCTGGACCGAGCAGATCATCGGCAGCTGGTTCGCCCAAGGCGGCGGCCGGCGCGAGAAGACCGTGCTGGCCACCAAGCTGTACGGCGGGATGGGCGACTGGCCCAACCAGACCAAGCTGTCCGCGCTCGCGATCCGCCAGCAGTGCGACGCATCCCTGAAGCGCCTGCAGACCGACTACCTCGACGTCTACCAGATGCACCACATCGACCGGGACGCGCCGTGGGACGAGCTGTGGGAGGCCTTTGACGTCCTCAAGCAGCAGGGCAAGATCCTCTACGTCGGGAGCAGCAACTTCCCGGGCTGGGGCATCGCGCAGGCCAACGAGCAGGCCGCCCGCAGGCACTCCTTCGGGCTGTCGAGCGAGCAGAGCCTGTACAACCTGATGGCGCGCACGGTCGAGCTCGAGGTCGTCCCCGCCTGCGAGCAGTACGGCCTGGGGCTCATCCCCTGGTCACCGCTGCAGCAGGGGGTGCTCAGCGGGATCCTGCGCAAGGCCAAGGAGGGCCGTTCGGTCAACGAGCGGACCCAGAAGGTGCTGGCCGACAACCTCGAGGCCGTCACGGCCTACGAGGCGTTTTGCGACGAGCTCGGCGAGGACCCGGCGAACGTCGGGCTGGCCTGGCTGCTGCACCAGAGCGTCGTGACCGCGCCGATCATCGGGCCGCGCACGATGGACCAGCTCTCCGGGGCCCTGCGCGCCGTCGAGCTGGCGCTGGACGACGCAGCGCTGGCCCGGCTCGACGCAATCTTCCCGGGACCAGGCGGTACCGCGCCCGAGGCCTACGCCTGGTAGCCGGTCAGGCGCTGCTGGCCACCGGGGTACGGGCTCCGGTGGCCGGCTCCAGGACCTGGCGCGTCCTGGCTCGCAGCCACAGGGCACCGGCCACAGCCGACAGAGCGCACACGACGCCGCCGACCCACAGGCTGGAGCGTGGGCCGTAGGCCTCGGCCAAGGCGCCGATCACCGGCGCCCCGATCGGTGTGCCGCCCAGGAAGACCAGGATGTACAGCGCCATCACGCGGCCGCGCACCTGCGGGCTGCAGCCGAGCTGGACCAGCGAGTTCGCCGTCGTGGTGAAGGTCAGCACGGCCGCACCCGTCGGTACGAGCAGCGCGATCGTCACGCCGTACGAGGGGGCGAACCCCACCGCCATCTCGAGCAGCCCGAAGACGAAGGCGGCGCCGAACAGCACCCGGCGGCTGGGCGGCCCGCTGCGGTGCGCGGTCTGCAGCGCGCCGAGCAGCGAGCCGGCCGCGAGGGCCGAGGTGAGCAGCCCGAACGACCCGGCGCCGGAGTGAAAGGTCTTCTTGGCGATCAGGGCCAAGGTGATCTGGAAGTTGAGCCCGAAGGTGCCGACCATGAACACTAGGACGATGGGCACGAGCAGGCCGGGCCGGTGCCGGACGTACGCCAGGCCCTCGCGCAGCTGGCCTGCCTGCCGGGCGACCCGCTTGCTCGGGTACAGCTCGGCCGCACGCATAGCCAGCAGTGCGCCGATCACCGCGACATAGCTGACCGCGTTGCCGAGGAAGACGTACGCGGTGCCGACTTGGCTGATGGCGACGCCGGCGATCGCCGGTCCGACAATGCGAGCCGAGTTGAAGGTCGCGCTGTTCAGGCTCACCGCGTTCGGCATGTCCTGCGCGCCCACGATCTCGGAGACGAACGACTGCCGTACGGGCGTGTCCACCACGCTGGCCAACCCGAGCAGAAACGCCAACGTGTAGACGTGCCACAGCAGCACCACGTGGGTCAGGTCGAGCACGCCCAGCACGAGGGCGAGCACGCCCATGGCGATCTGGGCGCCGACAAGCAGCCGGCGCTTGTCGTAGCGGTCGGCGAGCACGCCGCCGTACAGGCCGAACAGCAGGACGGGCAGGAACTGCAGACCGGTCGTGATCCCCAGCGCGAGACCGGGATTCGGGGAGAGCTCCAGGACCAGCCAGTCTTGGGCGACGCGCTGCGCCCAGGTGCCCGACAGGGACACCACCTGACCGGCAGCGAACAGCCGGTAGTTGCGCACCCGAAGGGAGCGGAAGGTGCCCGAGCTCATGCGCCGGCCAGCCGTTCTAGCACCGTCGCGGCTTCCCGCAGCACCGCCAGATCCGCCGCGTCCAGGTCACGCAGCCGCTTGGCGAGCCAGGCGTCCCGGCGCCTCCGGTCCTCGCGCAGCAGGTCCTTGCCGGCGCGGCTCGGCGCCAGCAGGACCTGCCGCCGGTCGGTCGGGTGGTCGGTGCGCGTCAGCAGCTCCGCCGCCTCGAGCGAGGCCACGATGCGCGTCATGGACGGCGGCTGCACCCGCTCGTGCGCGGCCAGCTCGCCCGGGGTCAGCGGGCCGTGCCGGTCCAGCGTCGCAAGCGCCGCCAGCTGGCTGATCGACATCGAGGAGTCGGTGCGTTCGGCGCGCAGGCGGCGGGCCAGCCGCATGACCGACATCCGTAGGTCGCTGGCGAGGGCGGTGTCAGCGGCGAGGGGCATGTCATTAGCATAGGTCATTGCCTTCGCTAACGACAATCCCGGGAGCCGCTGGTAGCTCAGGCCAGCGCGCGCTGGATCGGGTCGATGGCGAAGTAGACGGCGAACAGCACGGCAATGACCGAGAGCAGCACGCCTACGTCGCGGCCCTTGCCCTTGGCGAGCTTGATGACGACGTAGGCGATGAACCCGGCGCCGATGCCGTTGGTGATCGAGTAGGTGAACGGCATCAGGATGATCGTGAGGAACGCCGGGATGGCGATCTCCCAGTCGTCCCACGGGATGTTCTTGACCTGGGTGAGCAGCAGGAAGCCCACCGCGACCAGGGCCGGGGTCGCGGCCTCCGACGGCACGATGGTCGTCAACGGCGTGAGAAACAGCGCGATGACGAACATCGCCGCGGTCACCAGGTTCGCCAGTCCGGTGCGGGCCCCCTCGCCCACCCCGGAGGCCGACTCGATGAAGCAGGTGTTGGACGACGCCGAGGCGGCGCCGCCCGCCACGGCCGCGACGCCGTCGACCAGCAGCACCTTGCCGATGCTGGGCAGCCGCCCCTGCTCGTCGAGGAGCCCGGCCTCGTTGCTGATCCCGATGATCGTGCCCATGGCGTCGAAGAAGTCCGACAGGATCAGCGTGAACACGAATATGACGGCGGTCACCGCGCCGGCGTGCACGAAGCCGCCGCCGAGCGAGAAGTGCCCCAGCAGTCCGAAGTCGGGCTTGCCGACGATGCTGCTCGGCACCTTCGGGGTGTTCAGGCCCCACATCTTGACGGTGAACAGCGAGTTCACGATCACCGCCAGGACAGTCGAGGCGATGATCGAGATCAGGATCGCGCCGCGCACCTTGCGGACGAGCAGGACCAGGGTCAGCAGCAGACCGAAGGCGAAGACCACGATCGGCCAGCCGTCCAGTCGCCCGGTCGAGCCGAGCTGCACGGGTACGGGCGGCACCGCCGTACGGCTCACGAAGCCGGCGTCGACCAGGCCGATGAAGGCGATGAACAGCCCGATGCCGACGCTGATCGCCTGCTTGAGGGCGAACGGGATCGCGTCCAAAATCGTCTGCCGCAGGCCGGTGAGGACCAGCAGCACGATGCCGAGGCCTTCGATCACGACCAGTCCCATTGCGTCGGGCCAGGTCATGGTCGGCGCCAGCGTGAAGGCGACCAAGGAGTTCAGGCCCAGACCGGTGGCGATGGCCAGCGGCAGGTTGCCGACGAGGCCCATCAACGCGGTCATGACCGCCGCGACCAGGGCTGTGGAGGTCGTCAGCTGCGCCACGGACAGCACGTGCCCGTGCATGTCCTTGGCGCTGCCCAGGATGATCGGGTTCAGCACGACGATGTAGGCCATCGTGAAGAACGTCGCGAAGCCGCCCCGCACCTCCCGCTGCACCGTCGAACCACGCTCGCTGAGCCGGAAGTAGCGGTCGAGCGCTCCCGTGGCCGGGCGGCTGGGCGCGTTCTCCAGGGTCGTCATGCGCGACAGGGTGCCAGAGGCGTGTTGCCGCGACGTTCCGGCGCCGGCGTGTCCGCCGGCGTGTTCCGGGGCTAGCGTGGGTGCATGGCTGCTGACCGCCACCCAGACCCGGAGCCGCTCGAGACCGATGACGTGCGCCTCGTCGCGGTCGGCGCGCTGCTGTGGCTGGTCGCCCTGGTCGTGCTCGGCGTCGCCCGCCTCAGCGGCGCCGGCGTACACACCTGGTGGCTGGAGATGTGCGCCTACGGCGCGGTCCTCGGTGTCCTCGGGGTTGCCTATTGCCGACGCCGCAGGAGCGCGATCGCGCGGGACCGCTGACTGCCGATCCCCGACGCCGACCTCGGTCGTCCCTGGCGCGGGCAATCGCCGGACGAACGGCGCACGGGCCGGCGGCGGCGGTTGCTCGACGCGGGCCTGGAGCTGTTCGGGACGATCGGGTACGCCGCGACGTCGCTCACCGCTCTGTGCGCAGCCGGCAACGTGTCGCCGCGGCACTTCTACGACCTCTACCCCGGTCGCGAGCAGCTGCTGGCCGACCTCTACGACGAGCTCGTGGGCGAGACGGTGCGCGCGATCGGACAGGCCCAAGCGGCCGCCGCCCTCACCGTGACCGGTCAGGTCTCCTCCGGCGTGCGCTCGGCAGTGCCGCACTGACCGACGGCCCGCGCCGGGCCCGCGTCGTCCTGCTCGAGATTGTGGGGGTCAGCCCGGTCCTGGACGCGCACCGGCGGGTCGTCATCGGCGGCTTCGCCGACGTGATCGTGCAGGGTCACCTCCGGCTGGCCGCAGCCGGCCTGGCAAGACCCCGGCCGTTCGGCCAGATCTCGGTCGGCCTGGTCGGCGCGATCAACGAACTGCTCATCGACTGGCTGCTCAAGGACCCCCGCCCGGTCGCGGCATCCGTCGTCCCCGTGCTCGAAGAGATCATCACTGCCGTGTACGCCGGGTAACGGAGTACGGCGGCAACGTACCTGCTGCTGCTCGACCTGGTACCCGTGTTCAGCCGGACCAGCGCGGGTCACGTCCGGACAGGCCAATCAGCCGGTCCAGCGCAGGAGCGTGGGCATCCACGTCGACAGGTGGCCCGAAGGTCTTGCCCTCGCCCTGGTAGTCCTTGGTCAGCATGCTGGGAGCGAAGTCCAGAGACGCCTCCGCGGCCTCGGCCGGCGGTGTCCACGGCTGGCCCGTGGCGACGGCAAGGTCCCAGCCGTGCACCTGATACTCCCAGAGGATCATGCCCAGTGCGAGATCGCCTGGCATTGCGCTCTCTCCCAGGCGCAGAGGACGCTCAGCAGCGCCAGCACGCACGGCCCCCACCAGCTGATCGGCTGCGGCGCGCACCTCGCGCGCAGCATCGGACGGCGCCCGGCGGTCCTCGACGTCTGACCCAGGTGCCTGCCCGTCAGGGTCGGTGAACCCAGCCGCGAACGTGGCCAGCCAGCCAAGCACGTGGTCATGAAGCTGCTCGACATCCAAGTCGGTGCACGGCGTCGGGAGGTGCTTCTGATCGGGGCGGATACCGCTGACAACCGTGGCCAGGTCGGTGAGCACGGCCTGCAGCAGGTCAGCGGTCTTCTCGATCGAGATCGTCACACCAGCGACCGTAGACAGTCGCCAGAGTGGTGGCAACGGGGTCGGCGCAGGTTTATGACGAAACGGCGGTGCGGCGCGGTATGGCGTTGGGACCACCAGGTGAGCTGGGCGGTCTGCTCTCCTCGGCCGCTATCTGCGCCCCGGATCAACTGCCGCCCAGAGTGGTCCCCGCCATCATTGAGTTCCTCTACGGCCCGCTCGCCGAGAACCCGCACCGGGTCGGCAAAGCCTTGCGTGATGACTTCACCGGCCTACGCAGCGCTCACCGAGGCGGCTACCGCGTGTTCTACGAGATCAACGAGGCCAACCACTCGGTCACGGTCACGCGGGTGGGCAGCCGCGCGATGTGTACCGACCGCACTGATGCGACAGAGGAGCCAACCATGACCACTGATCTCGTCCGCGTGGGGATCGAGCCATTCAGCCAGGGCGGTTCTGGGGCGTGAACGTTCGGTCATTGCTGCTCGGGTTGCCCGCTTGTACGTACCCCCGAATAGTCGCCGGGGGGCATGTCGTAGGTGACCCAGCTCGTCCGAATGGCACGCTGGTCGTTGCTGGTGATGGCGCGGTCGTTGTCCGGGTCGGTGATCCACCGGGTCACCGACGAAGGGTGCCGCCCGCACCAGGCACGGCGAGTTCGCTCGAGATGTCTGCCTCACGCCCGTAGAGGGCGTCGAAGGCGTGGGTCGCCGCTTCGACCTGGCTGTCCCGTTGGGCCACCGACCAGACCCGGCTAACGCGGTCGATCGCGACCGTGGTCCAACCGTGGCCGTCCTCGTCGCTGATGTGCACAAGCAGGGTGTGGTTGTCGTGCTCGACGCGAACGCGATGAGCGGGGTTGGTCTGCTCGCACAGAGCACGGGAGGTTCGACCGGAAGCGACCACAGCGGCGACGAACGATGTCCACCGGCCACGGCTCCCCTCCGGTCGAGGAATTGGACCGTTGGAAGGATCTGGCATACCGCCATCTTGACTGACCGACGGATCCGCGGTGCCGCTTACCGATCTTCGATGCACGCGGTGCGAGAACGCTCAGTAGGCGGTGCTGCGCGTACGGGGGCGAGGGCGCGCCTTCGAGCGCGGCTCTTGGCCTCGGGTCCACAGGACCATGTCGATCTCGGCCGGGGACAACCGATGCTGCCCGGCCGCGGCGAGCAGCTCGACGGCGTGCAGCGCGCAGGCCCGGAGCTCGACCTCCTCCGGAGAGTCACGCACGAGCAGCTCGCCGGCCTCGATCCGGGCGGCGAGATCTGCCTCCAGGAGCAGAACGCCGTCGAGGGCGAGGACGTGGGGCACGAGGTTGTCGGCGAAGGCAGTCAACCGGCTCAGGTCGGCAAAGCTCGCGACCCCGGCCGCCTGAAGGTCGGCGCAGGTGAGCTGCGCGCGCTTGAAGAACGGCACCCGCAGTTCGTCGTACGGGGAGGTGTCGGCGAAGCAGTCCCAGTCCGAGAGCCGGGTAGCCAGGGCGATCGCGGATCCGCCGGCCTGCTGGAGGAGTTGCCCGAACCTACCGTCCGCATCGGAGCCGACGTGGGCGCCGAGGTCACGCAGCGCCGCCGCGAACAGCGGCATCAACTCGTGGCTGGGGTCCTGCCCGACGACCTCAGCAATGTCCTTGGCCGCAAGGTGGGTGAGTTGGTCTGCCGTCCACGGACCGTGCGCGCGAAAATGGTCGGCCAGGCCGCTGGCCATCGTCAAGTAGCCGGAGCGGCCCGGACGCTTGCGTACTGTCGGCCACCAACCCGAGCCGAAGTTGATCGCGTCGATGCACAGCACGAAGGCGATCACCGCTTCGGTCGGGCCGTCGAGGTAGTGGGCCGCCGGATCCAGACCCGGCACGTCCGGAACTGCTGGAAACCCGGAAGCGTAGGAAGGAACACGATCGGCGTCGATACGGACGTAGCGGGCGCGGGCGGCGACCTGAGCGCACGCGGCCCGAACCTGATCCGGGAGCTCCATCACCTCGCTCACCCTAAAGCTGCGGACCGGCGCACCTCGGGGAGACTGCTGCCACGACCGAACCAGGGGTGCGGACCGCCGCTGCGGACGCCGTGGGGTTCTGCACTGCTGTTGGTCTGGTCAGCGGGCTTCGGTGGCCAGCCTGACGCCGAGCCCGATGAGCACCACGCCGGTGGCTCGTTCGATCCAGCGTTGTACCGACGAGCGGCGCAACCACCCGACCCCGCGCGACACCATCCACACCACCGCGCAAAGCCAGAGACCGGTTTCGACGACAAACCACAGTCCCAGGGCGAGCGAGCAACTCCCGGTGGACTGCCCGGCGGGGATGAAGCCGGGCAGGAGGGCGATGAAGAACACGCCGATCTTGGGGTTGAACAGGTTGGTCAGGACACCGTTGAGATGCGCCCCCCGTACGGACACGGCCGGCGCGGACGGCGCAGTTGACCTCAGCCCGAGGCCGGGACGGCGGCGGAGGAAACCGAGGCTGGTGACGCCGAGCCAGATCAGGTAGCCCGCACCCACGAAACGGAGGACGTCGTATCCGGTGCGGCTGGCCTGCAGCAGGGCCGACAAGCCCAAGGCGGCAGCCACCGCCCAGATCAGCAGGCCGGTCACGGTGCCGGCGGCGGTGCTCAGCCCGGTCCGGCGATCACCACGCAGGGTGTTGCGCATGACCAGCAGATTGTCCGGACCCGGCGCCAGGATCAGCAACGTCGTCGCAATCGCGAAGCCCACCAGCACAGTCCCCATGACGGTCAACGCTAGCGCCGAATGCGGTCCATCCGGCGGCGGCTGGTCCATATCTCGACAAGTCGGCTGCGCTTGGAGGTGGCGGTGAGCTGATAGGAGTTGTTGAGCTGGTCGAGCAGCCGCGCCGCTTCGGGCCGGGCCAGCACCGATCGTGCGGCGCGCGCGCGTCCGATCAGCAACACGATCTGCGGGCCGTGGGTGAGGTCGACTCGCGGAGGCACGAGTTCCAGTCCTTGCAGATCGGGGTCGATGGCCCGCCGCGGGTCGGTAGCGGCCCGGAACCGCGTCGGGAAGTAGTTGGTCACGGCCTGGTAGTCGCCCACGTCCACACCGCCCCTGAGCACCGCGATCCGACCGGCCTCATGGGTCAGCGGGTCACGCGCGCGGTTGCGGGCGTCTGGGCCTACCGGAGCGTCCCGCCACAAACGCAGCGCAACCAGAGTTGTGCCGCGCGGGATCTGCGGCGCGACCGACAGCATCTCCGCGACGTCCCGCTGGTAGCGAACCTCGGTAGGAAGCCGCAGCCCGACCAAGGTTGAGGCGCCCAGGAGCAGGACTGCGACGGCGACCCGCCCAGCCCGGCGGGAGGGGGCCGGGAACGCCGCCCAGAGCGCCAGCAGCAGCGGTGGGAACAGGGACAGCCGGTCGTTCAGGAAGCCGTACGCCGGCCCGTACCGGTCGGGGGAAGCCACGTACCAAGCGGCTATCAGTACGCCGGTCACGGCCAGAGCGGAACGCTCCGGGCTGCGCAGGTGCTGTCTACGCCCCAGCCAGGCCAAGGTTGCGAGCCCGAGGGCTACCAGCGTGCTGCCGACGTACTCCCAGGTCGTCCACACCACCAGGGGGCGACCGAGGTCCACGAGCCCGACCAGCAGCGATCCTGGCGAGGCGTTGCGTACCGGCGCGCCCCGCCGGGCCGCCGAGGACAACGTGAAGGCCACCGTCAAGGCCAGGACCGGCAGGCCGGCCAGTACCGGTGGAAGGAGGTGGTCCACCAGAGCTGCCCGCAGACCGTGACGGCGCGCCAGCTGGACCCGGCAGAGCGCCAAGACACCGACCAGCAGGCCCGCGACCACCAGGGGCAGCAGATGTGCGGCCCAGGTCAGCAACAGCAGCACCGCGAGGCCGGCCGTCGAGGCCGTTGACCAGCCCGAGCGCTGGCGCAGGGCCAGCCCGGCCACCAGGAGCATGCCGACCAACGCCAGGCAGAAGTCATAAAAGCCGTAGGCGTAGAGGTAGCCGCCGACGAAGGGGACCGCCGCCACGGCCAACCACCCGGCTCTGGGCTCTACCCCACGCAGGGCGTAGCGCATCGCCAGCGGCAACCCGACCGCGTAGGCGAGCACCAACGCCCGCTCTGCGCCGTCTGGCCCGAGCACCGCGAGCAGCGCCGCCAACAGCAAGGTGCCCAGCACGTTGGGTAAGGGGAACAGTGACACCTGGTAGAGCGCCTGGGAGGGATCGCCGGAGTGCAGCAACGCTGCGGCGCCCGCCAGATGGGCCGGTCCGTCGATCGTGACGACCCGCGGCCACGCGGTCAACGCCGCTGCCTGCACGCCGATCGCGACCACCAGCACGACGTCCCAACCGCTCGCGCCCGCAATGGTCCTACGTACCGCGCCGGCACGGGGACCAGGACGGAGCAACGCGGGCACAACAACCCTCCTGGGAGGCGAATCGTGCTCGCCTGCCTGCACAGCGTTAAGCCTTGATCCTGCCGTACGGACGCGTGTCGGAGGGGCAGTCGGTGGACGCGAGTCTGTCACGGCTGCCCGGCCTCTGGTCTGCACGTGCCGCCACGCGGCTGATGCCGCCAACAAGCTCTCGCGGACGCTCAGGCGCTACCGCCTCAACTCCCCAGCGCGACTACTGCGCACCCTTACCTGAACCCCGACATGCGGGCTGGCGCTGCTCGATGCGCGCGCGCAGCCCGTCCATGAGCAGCGCCAGCCCCTCGGCGAACCGGTCGTCGTCGGCGCCGAGGGTCTGGGCCGCGCGGGCGAGCAGCGGGTATCGGTCCATCCAGCTGGCGCTGCGTGCCTTGTCGCCATCTGGTGACCGTTCCGCGGAGGCCTGTGTTTCCAGGGTGTCGCCGATGACGAACGACCCGATCGCGGTGAGCACCCGTACGGCCTCGCCAGGCTCGAGGCCCGCGTCGACCAGGACGCCGAGGGTCTGCTCGATGCCGTCGAGCGCGCCCTCGGTGGGCCGGTTGCCGGCTACGACCCGGGCGCTGTCGCGGTGGGCGAGCATCGCCGCCCGCTGCTGATGCGCCCACTCGGTCAGCCAGGCCTCCAACGGTTCGCCGGGGCGCGGCACCCGACGTTGCGACGGGACCAGGTCCGCCATCACCTGCTCGGCGACCAGGTCCAACAGGTGACGCTTGTCGCGCACGTGCCAGTACAGCGTCGGCGCGCTGATGCCCAGCCGGGTGGCCAGCGCGCGCAGGCTCATCCGGTCCAGCCCGACTTCGTCGACCATTCGGACCGCCATCCGGACGATCTCACTCTGCGTCAGGGCCACACTTGACACCCTAACGGTGTGAGGGGATGCTCCGAGCATGTCCCTAACACTGTTCGAGAGCGGTCCGAGGAAGGCGACGACGCCCCCCGCAGCCATCGAGGCCGCCGGCCTCGTCAAGTGCTACGAGCACGTCGAGGCGGTGCGCGGCATCGACCTCACGGTTGCCACCGGCGAGCTGTTCGGCTTCCTTGGCCCCAATGGGGCAGGCAAGTCGACGACGATCAAAATGCTGTGCACGCTGCTGCGGCCCACCGCCGGTACGGCCCGGGTGGCCGGGTTCGATGTGGTCCGGGAACGGACACAGGTACGCCGGCACATCGGCCTGGTGTTCCAGGAGACGACCCTCGATGACCACCTCACCGCCGACCAGAACCTGCGCTTCCACGCCGACATCTACGGCATGCCACGCGCCACCGTCGGCCCCCGCGCCGACATCGTCCTGGAGCTGGTAGGGCTGAGCGATCGCCGCGGTTCGCTGGTCCGCACGTTCTCCGGCGGCATGAAGCGCCGTCTGGAGATCGCGCGGGGCCTGCTGCACAGCCCACGCGTGCTGTTCCTGGACGAGCCCACTCTCGACTTGGACCCCGAGTCGCGGGCCGGCCTCTGGAGCTATGTCGACCAATTGCGCAAGGAGGAGGACATCACCGTGTTCCTCACCACGCACTACATGGACGAGGCCGAGCGCTGCGACCGGATCGCGATCATCGACGCAGGGCAGATCGGCGCGCTGGACAGCCCGGCAACCCTCAAGTCGACCGTCGGGCACGATCGCGTACGCCTGCAGACGGCCGACGATGCCGAGGCGCAGGTGCTGATCCGGACCCAGCTCGGTGTCGAGGTGCTCCAGGAGTCGGGTGCGCTCATCGTCCTGGTGCCCGACGGCGAGCAGTTCGTCCCGCGGCTGTTCGAGCTGGGCCTGACGGTGCGCTCGGTGAGCGTCACCCGGCCCACGCTGGACGACGTCTTCCTCGCCTACACCGGTAGCCGGCTCGCCGACCGTCAGACCGCCACCCCTGGTTCTCGGAGGGGCCGATGACCACCACCGGCACGAGAGTTCCCGAGGTCGCTCCGGTCAACGCTGCCGGCGCTGGTCTGGCCCATGAGGCTCGGGCAGCGCGGGTCGTGTGGCAGCGCGACCTCATTCGCTTCCGCACCGACCGCAGCCGCATCGTCTCCTCGTTCGTCCAGCCGCTGCTGTTCCTGTTCGTGCTCGGCAAAGGCCTCGGCTCCAGCATCGGCAGCGACACCTTCGGCGGGGCGGACTACTCGACGTTCCTGTTCCCCGGCGTGCTGGTCACCTCCGTCATGTTCACCGCCGTCTTCTCCGCCATCTCCATCGTCTGGGACCGCGAGCTGGGGTTCCTGCGGGAGATGCTCGTCGCTCCGATCAGCCGCACCAGCATCGTGCTCGGCAAGTGCCTCGGCGGGGCCACGGTCGCGACGCTGCAGTCGCTGGTGCTGCTGGCGCTTGCCGGACTGGTCGGCGTGCCCTACTCGCCGCCCATGCTGCTCGGCGCCGTTGCCCTGCTGTTCCTCGTCGCGTTCGCCATCACCGCATTGGGTTTGGTGCTCGCTGTACGGGTGCAGCAGATCCAGACCGTGATGCCACGCGTGCAGCTGCTGCTCACGCCGCTCATGTTCCTGTCCGGCGCCTTTTTTCCGCTGAGCCCCGCGCTACCCGGCTGGCTGCGCGCCTTCACCCTCGCCAACCCCCTGTCGTACGGCGTGGACGCCCTGCGCCGGCTGGTCCTGCACTACACGGGCGACAGTCGCGCAGCCACGGCACTGCACTGGGGCAACCGGCTCGTCCCGGTCCAGGTCGACGTCGCGGTCATCGTGGGCACGGGCGCGCTGCTGCTCGCCGTTGCGGCCTGGCTGTTCTCCCGCACCGACTGAAGCACCGCACACCTCTCCGGAGATTCGAGCCCGCAGCTGTACCGGGAGGTCACGGCCAGGAGAGCTCCGCGACGAGTGTGGCGCCGCTGACCGTGAGTGCTCCCGCCTACGGGTCAGCCACGGGTCGCGTGTGCGAGCACCACCCGGACCGGACGCCGGCACCGGTTGCTGTGATTGGTTGCAGCCGGGTCGGAGCACAGTGCTGGGGTGACAGTGATCTCCAGATTGGACAACTACCAGCGCAAGCATCCGTGGGCGGGGTTTCCGCTCGCGGTGCTCTACAAGCACATCGACGATCAGGGCGGGTACCTCGCCGCCCTGATCGCCTACTACGGGTTGCTGTCGCTGCTGCCGCTGCTCCTGCTGCTGTCCACCGTCCTGGGCCTGGTCCTCGCCGGCCACCCGCAGGCCCAGCAACAGGTCCTGCACTCGGCGCTGAGCCAGTTCAAATTCATCGGACCGGAACTGAGCCAGCCAAAGCAGATCAGCGGTGGGATCAGCGGGCTGCTGATCGGAGGCCTCGGTGCGCTCTACGGCAGCCTCGGGGTGGCCCAGGCGGTGCAGAACGCGATGAACACCGCCTGGCGCGTGCCGCGCAACAGCCGACCGAACCCGCTCAAGGCCCGGGGCCGCGGCATCGTGCTGCTGCTGACCGCCGGCCTGGCGCTGCTCGCGACCACGGTGCTGTCCGCCATCGGGGGCGGGGCTGGGCCGTTTGGGGTGCTGGTGCGTACAGCGGTGCTCATCGCCTCGGTGCTGGTCAATGCCGTGGTGTTCGTGTTTGTGTTCCGAGAAGCCACCACCCGGGAGTTGACCGCCCGTCAGGTCGTGCCCGGGGCGGTGGCGGCCGCGGTCATCTGGCAGCTGCTGCAGTCCTCCGGCGCCAGCTACGTCGGGCACATCGTGAAAAGCTCCAGCGCCACCAACGGCGTGTTCGCCCTGGTACTCGGGCTGATCGGCTTTCTGTACCTGGCCGCGGTCGCGCTCGTGCTCTGCGTCCAGGCCAACGTCGTACGCCTGGACCGGCTCTACCCCAGGGCTCTGCTCACCCCGTTCACCGACCGAGTCGAGCTCACCAGCGGAGACCACCGCGCCTACACCGAACAAGCCCAAGCCGAACGCAGCAAAGGTTTCCAGAAAATCGACGTCGCCTTCAACCCGGCACCCGGCCAACCCGCCGCCGACGGCGACCCGCACCCACGGTCAACGCCAACCGAAGCCTCCCCGGACGGCTGACGCACCAGCGGGCCGGCGCCAGGTCAGCACCCACCATTGGCACGTACGACAGCGCACGTCCCCGCCCTGCTCAGCACGGCCTGCGCCGCGCGGTCGGCGTACGCAGATTCGTTCGCGGCGGCCTGTTGACATGGTGGTGAGTAATCACTTACAACTGTCGCATGGCACCGCGTGGAGTTCGAGGTAGCGCCGAGGAACGCAAGAAGGACGTCCTGGCGGCAGCTCTGGTCGAGTTCGCGCGCGGCGGTCTGGAGGGCACGTCGACCGAGTCGATCGCGCGCCGCGCCGGCATCAGTCAGCCTTACCTGTTCCGCCTATACCCCGGCAAGAAGGCGCTGTTTCTCGCGGCTGTGGAACGCACTTTCGACGAGGTTGTCGACGTCTTCCGCCGCGCCGCCCAGGGCCACACAGGGGTCGAGGCCAAGCACGCGATGGGTGAGGCGTACCTGGAACTGCTCGGGCAGAACCCAACGTTTCTGCGCATGCAGCTGCAGGCGTACGCCAGCAGTGCGCAGGACGCCGAGGTCCGGGCCCTCACCCGCCGCGAGTTCGGTCGGTTGTGGGAAACCGTGATCACGATCAGCGGCATGAGCGAGCCGCTGGCTCAGGCGTTCATCGCCCACGGCATGCTCTGCAATCTGATGGGCGCACTCGGCATCCCCGGCGAGGCCGACGAGAACGATTCGCTCACCCGGCGCTTCCTGGCCGAACCCGTCCTGATGCAACTGCTGATTGATGACGACCAGCCCGCCGGCGCGGCCCTGGCCGCCGTCGTCGAGCCCGCCTGACCTGACGGCCGACCGGAAGTACGGCCAAGCTAACTGTTCAAAGTTGTTAGTGACCAATCACAATGCATCACTGGAGAGGCTGCCATGTACCGAAACCCGTCTGTACGCTGGACCTTCGTCGTGACGTCCGTGGCGGCGTTCATGGTCGCGCTGGACAACCTGGTAGTGACCATGGCGCTGCCGTCGATCCGAGCACACCTGCACGCCAGCCTGGCCCAGCTGGAGTGGACGGTGAACGCCTACACCCTGACCTTCGCGGTTCTGCTGCTGCCGGCCGCAGCGCTGGGTGACCGGCTGGGTCGCCGGCGGGTGTTCATCGCCGGGATGGCGGTGTTCACCGTCGCCAGCGCCGCGGCCGCCCTGGCCCCCAACGCCGGCGCCCTGGTCGCGGCGCGTGCCCTACAGGGCGTCGGCGGCGCGGCCGTGCTGCCACTGTCGCTGACCCTGCTGACCAGCGCGGTCGCGCCAGCGCGCCGCGGCGCGGCCCTGGGCGTGTGGGGAGCGACGAGCGGCCTGGCCGTCGCGCTCGGCCCGCTGCTGGGCGGCGCGGTGACCCAGGGCGCGTCATGGCAGTTCATCTTCTGGCTCAACGTTCCGATCGGCCTGGTCACGATCCCGTTGGCCGTGCGCAGCCTGTCCGAGTCGTACGGGCCGGCCAAGCGGATGGACCTCGTTGGCCTCGCACTGGTCAGCGTCGGGCTGTTCGCGGTGGTGTTCGGCCTGGTCCGCGGCAACGCCCACGGGTGGGCCGCACCGGCCGAGCTCGTCTCGCTGATCGGCGGCGTCGTCCTGGTCACGGCATTTCTGGCCTGGGAGCGCCGGGTGGCCGACCCGATCCTGCCGCTGCACCTGTTCCGGTCGCGCGCCTTCAGCGCGGTCAACGGGGCCGCACTGCTGATGAGCGTCGGCATGTTCGGCTCGATCTTCCTGCTGGCCCAGTTCCTGCAGACCGCGCAGGGCTACGACCCGCTGAGCGCCGGGCTGCGCACCCTGCCCTGGACGGCCATGCCAGTGCTGGTCGCACCGCTGGCCGGACCGCTGTCGGACCGCATCGGCGGCAAGCCCCTGCTGGTGACCGGTCTGGTCCTGCAGGCGGCCGGCATCTTCTGGCTTGGCGCCGAGCTGGCCATCGGCAGCAGCTACACCTCGATGCTAATTCCGTTCGTGCTCTGTGGCATCGGTATGGGGCTGTTCTTCGTCCCGGTTGCCTCGGTGGTCATGGGCAGCGTGCCGCCCCAACTCCGAGGCGTGGCCAGCGGCGCCAACAACGGCATCCGCGAGCTCGGCGGCGTACTCGGCATCGCGGTGCTGGGCGCAGTGTTCTCCGCCCGCGGCGGGTTCAACAGCGGCCAGGCCTTCGTCGACGGTCTGCGCCCGGCGCTGATGATCGGAGCCGCCGGCGTGCTCATCGGCGCGGTCTCGGCGGCGCTGATCCCGTCCCGCCGGCGCACCGTCGTGCCCTCAGACGTCGAGCCCTCCGCGCCAGCGCTCATCAACGCCTGAGCGACTGTCCCCGCCCGATGCCCGGGCGAACCCCTCCCCTCCAGCAAAGGACCCCTCGCGACCTGCCTGTCTACCGCCGTCGGGACGTGTCTGATCTCGTGGCTCGCCCGGGATCGGTCGTACGCTCGACCGCGCGCCGGCCAGCATCACGGGAGCAGACACGTGCCTACCGGATCAGACAGGCGGTCGTGCTCAAAGAGGTCGCGCCGGGCTGCGGCGGACTGCGGCGGACAGGGGGCCTGCCATCTGGATCAGACAGGCGGTCCTGCTCAGGCCGGGAGGGAGCCGACCGGAGCGACTGGCGCGCCAGAACTCCGCGGCCGAGCTCGGCCGGTCGGCCCCGTGCGGTCTTCTTGTCTACCGCCGTCAGACCTGTCTCCCGCCGTCCTTTCTGTCTACCGCCGTCGAAACGTGTCTACCGCCGTCGGAACGTGTCTGCTCCCGTGGTGCGCCCCGGACCGGTCGTACGCTCGACCTCGCGCCGGCGAGCACCACGGGAGCAAACACGTTCGTACCGGATCAGACGGGCGGTCGTGCTATCTCGTCGTCCCAGCCCCCACGCGGTTAGCGCACCGGGTCGGCCGGCGGCCCAGGTCACGGGCCCGGCGTCCAGCGTGCTCCAGCTTGACGACTGCCCCTGCACCGAAGCAGGCTCGCTGAGTGCCCGGTCGCCCCCTATGCGGTGACGGTCACCAGTCGGCGGCCTGGACGGTCCACAGGTCGTTGCCTCACCAGTCAGGTCGTGAGGATCAGGCGTTGGCTCAGGCTGCCGTGTTCGAGGCGTTCGTGGGCGTGTGCAGCCTGATCGAGTGGGAACGTCGCGTACTCGGTGGTGATGGTGCGTGCTGTCAGGAGTTCGAGTGCTCGTCGGGCGGGGTCGCGTCCGATCTCGGGGTGTTCAGCGAGCAGGCCGCCGGCGTTGAGGCCGAGGACGGCGGCGTTGGCCATCCAGATGTCGTTGCCGCCGAAGCTGGTGTCCTCGGTCGCGCTGGCGTTGCCGACGCAGACGAGCCGGCCGAGCGGAGCGAGGGCGCCCAGGCTGGCGGCGCGTAGCGGGCCACCGACGGGGTCGACGATGACGTCGACCGGATCGAGTTCGCGTCTGCCTTGGACGACTCGTCGGCCAACACGACCTCGTCATAGCCGCGTTGACGCGCGGTGTCGGCCTGTTCCGCGCGGCGGACGGTGCCGATGATGCGTCCGGCGCCGAGGTGGCGCCCGACGTGAGCGATCACTGTGCCGAGTGCTCCGAGCGCACCGTGCACGAGCAGCCGTTCGCCTGGTTGCAGGTGCGCCGACGGGGCTAGGGCGAGGACGGCGGTGGTGGCGTTGGGCAAAGCCGCGACGGCCAGTGCCGGATCGAGGTCCGTGTCGTCGAGGCTGATCATGATAGCGGCGTCGGCGGTGCTGACCTCGGCGTAGCCGCCGGCGGTGGGGCGGGACAGGGTGACGACAGGTTCCCCGACCCGCAGCCCGGTGACGCCGTCGCCGAGGGCTCGGACCGTACCGGCGACTTCCAGCCCGTGGACCAGGGGTGGTTCGCCGCCGAACTCGTCGCGGCGCATCAACACGTCCGCAAGCCCGACCGCGGCGTGGGTCACATTGATGCTGACCTGTCCCGAGCCCGGTTCTGGTGCCGGGAGGTCGGTGACGGTGAGGACATCGGGTCCGCCGAAGCGGGCAATGGTGACAGCGAGCATGGGTCAGGCCTCCTCGGTCGAGTGCTGCGGTTCGGTGGTCTGGAGGCCACGCTCGGCGAAGACCTGCGCGGCGACCTGCAGGCCGTTGCCGGTACGGGGATGGCCGGCGTAGAGCGCGACGTGGAACATGGTTTCCAGGATCTCGGTGGGGCGGAGCCCCACGTTCAGAGCGCCGCGGACGTGGACCGCGAGCTGGTTCTCGACGCCGCCGAGAGCGGTCAGGACGGCGACATTGATCAATTGGCGCTGAGCCAGGGTGAGCCCCGCCAGGTCGTAGACGTCGGCGAAGCCGGCTTCGATGACGTAGCGGCCGAAGTCCGGGCTGATCGCGGCGAACCCGTCCCGGATCTTCTGGCCGGCTTCCAGGCCCTGGATGCGGTCCATCAGCTCGAGACCGCGCTGATACCGGTCAGCGGGACGGGCTGTTGCTTGCCGGCGCCAGTGTCGCGGTGGGGTCGGTCATGTTGGCTGCTCCTTACCGTCGTGACGATACGTTGCGTATTGCTGCTACCTTCACGAACATGGGCGCACCTCCTACTGTGCCCTCGAGCCGACCCGACGCCGCTGGCACGCACGAGCCACGGCGGCGCAGCGATCGAGCGCAAGCCGCGATCCTGGCCGCAGCGTGGGAGTTGTTCACCGCCCGGGGCCTGCGCGAGCTGACCATCGAGGCCATCGCCGGACGCGCCGGCGTGGGTAAGACCACGATCTACCGGTGGTGGCCTTCCAAGGCCGCCGTCGTGCTCGATGCGCTGCACGAGCACTTCGACGCCACCATCGGCTTCCCCGACACGGGCTCGGCGCGCGAGGACCTGCGCCGGCAACTGCGCTCGGTCATCGCGCTGCTGAACACCGCGCCCGGCGAGGCCTACCTCGCCCTCATCGCCGAGAGCCAGCACGACACCCAGCTCGCACGCGCCCTTGCAGCGCGCTACCTCGCTGCCCGGCGCGCAGCGGCGGCCGAGGTCATCGAACGCGGTATCGCCCGCGGCGAGCTACGACACGACCTCGACCCGGGCGCGGTCATCGACCTGCTCTACGGCGCCGTATACTACCGCGTGCTCGTCAGCCATGACCCGCCCACACCTGATTACGCCGACACCCTCATTGCACACGCCTTCGCCGGATTGGAGGCCGTGGTCAGACGGGGTCGAGATCGGACTCCGTGAGCTCGGCCTCGCCGCGCAGCCGGGCGAGCAGGGCGTGCCGCGACGACCAGTCGCCGAGGCGCCAGGCGAGGGCCCGGGCCATGCCGGGCAGGCCGACAACGTGGTCCACCTCGCCGGCCACGACCCAGGCCGCGGACACCTGCTCCCCCCCGGCCGTCGGCGCCAGCAGCTCGTCGTGGACGACCGCGACACCCGGCGCGTCGATGCCGCTCACCTCATGCCACATTCGCGGCCGGCCGGGAGGCGATACCTCGGGCACCACCTCGGAGGCCAGCGCGAGGTCCAGCACCTCCGCGAGCGCGTACGCCTCGGACAGCGGCACGGGCACCACCGCGTACGGCGCGACGCGGCCGAGCAGGTCCGGCCGGTCGACCACGACGGCGTCCTCGGCCGGTACGACGGCCAGCTCGAACCCTCCGCGCGGCAGCGCTAGCACTGCCCGCACCGCGTCCGGCGGCGCGGCCTCGGAGTGGGCGAGCCAGGCATGCAGGGCCCGCAGCTGGTCCCGGTCGAGCACCCGGGACGGGTCCGCCAGCCGGTCGAGCAGGTCGTCGGGGTCGAGCTGGGACAACGACCTGCGCGCGCCGAGCCGAGCAGCCAGCGGGTCCTCGGTCAGGTCCAGGACCCCGTCGAGCAGGGGCTCGGAGCCGGGCAGCCGCAGGTCGAGAGGCCGCTGCCCGCCCAGCACCCGGTGCCGGGAGAGCCACCACACGGCGTACGGCGTGAGGTCGCCGGCCAGCAGCTGCAGGGCCTGCGGCCAGGCGTCCTCGCGTACCAAGTCCAGGTCGCGTACCACGGCGCCGGCCTCCTGCCCGGGTGCCAGCGTGTCGAGCCAGTCCTCGAGCAGGTCCACGTCCTCGGCGTCCTCAACGGCGACGACCGAGAAGCCGCGGAGCACCCCGACTGCGGCGAGGACGTCGTCGTGCGCCGTACCGGGGGCCACGACACCGAAGCCCGCCGAGGTGTCGACGACCGATGCCAGGGGGCCGTGCGGCAGGAGCAGCTCGCCGGCCGGTCGCCACGCCCCGGTGGTGTCGAGCAGCGGGAGCATGGCCAGCCAGGGCAGCTCGCCGGGACCCAGTCCGGCCGCCCCGACGAGGTCCAGCACCGCCTGGACGAGCTCGTGCACGTCCTCGCCGTCGTCGACGAGGTCCACGGCGTGCTTCACAGCTGCCCGCACGCGCGGGTCCTCGACCAGCCGGCGCGGCTCGCCCGCGACCGCCCCCAGCCGTAGCAGCAACGGGTGCGCCGCTGCGGGGTTCACCACGGGCAGGCCGAGCACCGACAGGTCCACGGCCGCGTCGGACAGGACGAGCCCGCGGGGGGCCGGTGCCAGCCGACCGGCGGCCAACGGAACGGGCAGGGCGCCGAGCTGGTCGGCGTCGGGCGGCAGCACGTCGTACAGGCGGTGCCACCAGGTGGCCGGCCGGTCCAGGCCGGCCAGGACCTCGGTCAGCGCGGCCCGGTCCAGTCGGCGTACGCCTAGGGCCCGCAGTGGACGCGCCCACCGGCTCGCCGACCACGGGCCAGGCAGCAGTCCGGGGAGCAGGTCCTGCAGCAGGGCGACGAGCGCGGGCGAGGCCCCGTCCAGGACCACCGCCTCGGCCGGTCGCAGGCCGCCGGGCAGCAGCGGCGCGCCGGACATCGCCGTCAGGACCGCCGAGCACAGCGCGGCATCGACCTCACCCGACCCCAGCGGACCGGGAACGAACACGAGCCGGGCGGGGTCCTCGGCCAAGCCGGCAACCAGCTCGGTCAGCGCGGCGGCGGCCCGGGTCAGGATCTCGTCCCGGAGGGCTCCGGGCGCGATGCGCCGCCGGTCCGGTCCGAGCGGCAGCGAGGCGGCGAGTACGGCCGGCAGCGACAGTGGGTCGTCGGTCGGGGTGGGTGCCCGGAAGACCGGGTCCACCCCTTCGGGCAGCGGGAGGGGCACGCCGGCCGCGGTGACCGGCACCGCCCAGATCACCGACCAGGACGTCTGGGACCGCTCCTCGACCGGGCGCCCGACCAGCAGTGCGGGGTCCAGCTCTCCCGACGCACGCAGGACCCGCCAGCGCAGGCCGTCGAGGACGACGTCCGGTCCGTCGAGCTCCGCATGCACCGACCGGTGCGCGACCTGGAGCTCGGAGAGGCCGGGCAGCACGAGCAGCAGCGTCGGGTCCAGGGCTGCCAGTGCCTCCCGTACGAGCGCGTCCGAGCAGGGCCGTACGACGACGCGCACCTCGGTGTCGAAGCCGGGCGGCGGCGCCTCGTCCGAGGCGAAAGGCAGCCGCAGCAGGGGGACCCGGCCACCGCGGGCCGCCAGTTCGGCGGCCAGGCTGGGCAGGGCCGCCACGGCGTCGGCGGTCAACGACCGGGAGAAGCGGACCGAGCCGGAGCTGGAGCAGACACTGACCTCGTCGGCGACCGCCGCCACGGCAGCAAACCCCACCCCGAACCGTCCCACGGTCCGGCCGCTGCGCTTGGCCGACGCGCGCAGCGTGGACAGGGCCAGCACCCCCTCGGCGGTCAGCGGCGAGCCGGTGTTCGCGGCCGAGAGCACGACCCCGTCGTAGGACAGCCGAAGGGTCCCGCCAGCGGCATCGGCCGCGTCGCTGGCGTTCTGCGCCAGCTCGACGACGAGCCGGTCGCGGTACCCGCCGAGCGCCAGGTCGTCCTCGGCATTGGCGTCCTCGCGCAGGCGGGCGGGCGAGGCCGACCAGGACGCAAGGACGGCGCGACGCAGGGCGGCGGTCCCGAAGACATCGGTGCCGGGAACGCTCAGCTGGCGTGCCCGTCCGGCGTCTCGGCAGCGGCGTCCCCGGCGGCCGCGTCCCCAGCGGCCGCGTCCTCAGCGGCGGTGTCCCCGGCAGTGCCCACCGGCATCAGCTCGAACTCCTCGTGCTCAACGACCATCCCGGGGCCGGTGACCGACACGGCCTCGACCGGCTGCTCGCTGTGGGCGCCGCAGCCGTGGTCGAGGGAGACGACCCGGCCGTCGTCGGGAGCCTGTCCGTTGGCGCAGACCGCGAAGGCGGCACGCAGCGCGCCGGTCAGGCCGACCTGGAAGGCGCAGTCCGAGCAGCGGCCGGGTGCCTGCCGGGCCCTGGAGGACGACGGGCCGGCCTCGCCGTCGTACCAGCGTTCGGCCGCGTCGAGACGGCCCTCGACGGACAGTACGCGGGGCCGGCCCAACCCGAGCTCCCAGAAGGCGACCGAGGCTAGCTCGGCCTCGTTCTCGGAGTACGCCGGGACGATCCGCGGGTCGTCCTGGCCCGGTGGCAGCAGGTCTCCGGCCGCGAGGTCGCCCGGCTGCACGCGTTCGCTCCACGGGACCCAGGCCGGTGCCAGCAGGGCGCCGGCGCCGGGCAGCAGCACGACCTCGTCGACCGTGACCTCGTCGCTGCCCTCGGCGCGCGTGACCGTGACCGCCCAGCGCCACCCGACGTACGCCGGGTCGGTGCTGGCGAAGGAGTGCGTGACGACCAGCGGGCCGTCGGCCGCGACCCCTTGGTGTACGCCAACCGCAGCGCTGCCGGCCTCGACGGCGACGGCCCGAGCCAGCTCGACCGCGTCGGCGGCCAACGCGTCGGGGGTGTCCTCGATGGCGGTGGCGACGGTGGTGGTGGTCACGGCGGGCTCCTCAGCAGCGGTCGGTGCGGGATCAGTGTCACCGACCGGTGCGACAGCCTGCGCCGGCGCCCCCTCGTCACGGGCTCCACCGATCGCTCCCGATACCCTCGTGGTGATGTCGCGCAGCCTGCGACGTACTCCTGCCATACCGCCCAGTCCACCACGCCATGTCCATGACGCCCGGAGCCCAGTGATGCCTGCTCGTCCCGTGGTCGCGTCGCTGACGGCGCTGGTCGCCCTCGGCGCGCTAGCCGGCTGCCAGAAGCCGACCCCAGGGGTGACGCTGGTGAGCGACGGGCACACCGTCCGGACCGAGTCGGCGGTCTACTGCCGAGACGGGCAGAGTGCGGCCCGGATGAACTGCGCCACGCACCCGGAGCACGTCAAGGTCCTGCGGGTCAAGCAGGGCGCGCAGGTCGGGGTGGACGTCGACAAGACGCTGCGGGACCACGGCTGGGTCCTCATCGACGCCGACGAGAAGCGGCGCTCGGACGTGCAGAACACGCACTACTTCACGCTGGACGCCAACTTCACCGGCCGGCCGATGCCGGGCATCATCAACCTGGAGGTGCAGTCGCTCGACCACGTGTCGGACAAGGCGGCCATCACCGGCCTCTGGCGCTTCCAGCTCGTGCAGAAGTAGGGCTCAGGCCTCGAGCTCACCGGCGATCGCGCGCAGGATCTGCGCGACCCGCTTGCCGGTCTCGGGCTCGACCGGCCGCCCGCGACGCAGCGTCGGGGCCACCCTGAGCTCCAGCAGCTTCATCAGGTCCTCGACCATGCCCTGGAGCTCCTCGACCGGGCGTCGCGCTGCGGCCAGGGTCGGTGGCGCGTCCAGGATGCGCACCGACAGCGCCTGCTCGCCGCGCTTGCCCGCCGCCACCCCGAACTCCAGTCGGGTACCCGCCTTGAGCTCCTCGACGCCGGCCGGCAGCGAGGCTTTCGGAACGAACACGTCGCCGCCGTCATCGCGCGCGACGAAGCCGAAACCCTTGTCCCTGTCGTAGAACTTGACCTTGCCGGTGGGCATCTCGACCTCCTCCGCTCGCGGACGACCACCCACCAGGCTAGCCGTCTCCTACGCTGGCAGCGTGCCCGCTCGCCATGCCGCTGCCGCCCGCCGCCGCCCGGGTGACCTGCTCGTGCGCGTCGGCGCGCTGGTGTTCGCCCTCGGGGTGCTCGCGGTGCTGGCGATCCTCGTGCCGTTTCTCACCGGAGCCCGTCGCGACGCCCCCGCACCGCTTGACCTGCTGGCTCTGCTGCTTCCGCTCGGTCTCGGCCTGGCGCTGCTGGGCCTGCTGCGGAGCGCCCGGTCGCACGTGCCCTAGCTCGTTCATCGAGCCGCTGCGGAACTCCTGCACCTCGACCTGGCCGAAACCCTCCCGTCGTACGGCGGCGTGCGCGGCCTCATCCCAGTGCGCGAGCGCGGCGGGGTCCAGCTCCACCCGGGCCCGATCCCGGCCGAGGTCGCGCACGCGCACATCCAGGACACCCGGCAGCTGCGCGCGTAGCGCGGTCTCGGCCCGGTCGACCCGGGCCAAGCCGAGGGGGGTGACCTGAACGCCGTACGCCAACCGGCTGGCCAGGCACGCCAGGGCCGGCTTGTCGGCGGTGTGCAGACACCAGCGGCGGGAGGCCTGCCGTACCTGCGCCTTGGTCAGTCCGGCGTCGAGCAGCGGCGTCACAGCCGCCCGCTCGGCCGCGGCTCGGATGCCCGGCCGGAAGCCGGCCACGGCGTCGTCGGCGTTCGTCCCGGTGGCAACATGGGCGAGCCCGAGCTCGTAGGCCAGCGGGCGCAGCGTGTCCAGCAGCGTCGCCTTGCAGTGGAAGCAGCGGTCGGTGCCGTTCGCGATGTAGCCCTCGCGGGACAGCTCATCGGTCGACGGCTCGACGTGCCGGACCCCGAGGGACCTGGCGAAGGCGGCGGCGGGCTCACGCTCTGCGGCGGCGAGCGAGGCGCTGACGGCGGTCGCGGCGACCACCTGCGCCGGTCCGAGAGCCCGTACGGCAGCGGCCAGCAGCAGGGCGCTGTCGGCGCCGCCGGAGAAGGCCACCAGGACGCTGCCGAGCCCGCGCAGCCGCTGCTCCAGTGCGGCCAGCCGCAGGTCCAGCAGGTGCTCGTCCCACCACGCCGGAAAGCCGGTCAGGTCCTGCAACAGGACGTCGGCGCCCACCGGCTCGCTGCCACCGGTGCGCACGCCGACACTGACCGCACCGGCCGCCCTGGCCCCTTCCACGTCGAGCGGGTGGTCACCGACGTACACGCCGGCGCCATGCTCCAGCAGTGCTGCGCCCTTGTCCGCACCCCACACCCAGCCGACGACGTCATCGACCTCCATACCGAGGTGCGCGAGCGTGGCGCGGGCCAGCGACTCCTGCTTGGCGGTGACGACGACGACGCGGGCGCCACTGTCCCGCACGGCCTGGACCGCCTCCCGGGCGCCGGGTAGCGCGATCGAGTGCTGCAGCCCGATCTCGGCCATCAGCGCCCGGTAACGCCAGGCCACGGGCTCCACCCGGTCCGGCGCGACCCAGCAGGCGAGCTCCTGCTCGAGCGGCGGTCCGAGCCGGCTGGCCCACAACTCGCCGTCGATCCGCACGCCCTCCTCGCGGGCCAGCACCTCGGCGACCGCGAGGACGCAGGGGCGGGAGTCGACCAGGGTCATATCCAGGTCGAAGCCGACGGCGAGGTCCACGCGGTCAACGTACGACGGCCTGCGTCAGCCTTCGCCCGCCGACAGCTGCTGGCCCGGGCCGCGCGGGTCGTCCGGCCCGTCATCCACTGGGGGCGCGGCGTCGGCCTCGGTCGTCGGCGCGCCGTGCACCGGCTCCCCGAGCAGGTCCTGCTGCGCCTCGCGGTCCGGGCCCGCGTCGCCCTCGCGGGAGGACGCCGCCGAGCCCTCATCCACGCCCTCGTCCGTCGTCAGGTCATCGGGATGGCTCATGGCACGGCAGTGCCCGGCCCTGCGGCCCGGCAACCGGCTGGGGCGCGGACTAGCCTGGTGAGGATGGACCGGACCGCGCCGCGCAGCCTCGCGGACGGCCTGCGCGCCTGGCCCAACGATCGTCTGGCCGCCCTGCTGCAGGCCCGTCCGGACCTCGCCGTCCCCGTCCCGCCCGACGTCGGGGTGCTCGCCGCCCGCGCCGCCGTGCGCCTGTCGGTCCTGCGTGCCCTGGAGCAGCTCGACGCCTTCGTGCTCGCCCTGCTCGACGCGCTGTGCCTCGACGACGGGCCCACGTCGTACGACGGGGTGGCCCTGCTTGTGGGCGCCGCGGCGACCCGGGAGCAGGTACGCGGAGGGCTGAACCGGCTGCAGGACCTCGCCCTGGTTTGGGGGGAGGACAGCGCGCTGCACGTGGTCGGGGCCGTCCGCGAGGTCACCGGCAACGGGGCAGCCGGCCTGGGCCGGACCGCCGCCGCCTGCTTCGCCCGGCACACCGACCGCCAGCTCGCCCCGATCGCCCAAGCCCTCGGGGTCGAAGGGCTGGACGGGGTCCTGGGCGTGCTCGGCGACCCGGAGCGGCTCCGGGGGCTGCTGGCGCAGGGCGGTCCGCAGGAGCAGCAGGTACTGGGCTCGTTGGCCGCCGGGCCGCCGTACGGACAGGTGCGCGACGCGTTGCGGCCGGTGGCCGCGGACGAAGCGGACACGCCCGTGCGCTGGCTGCTCGCGCACGGCCTGCTGGCCGCGGTGGACGCGGGGACCGTCGAGCTGCCGCGCGAGGTCGGGCTCGCCCTGCGCGGCGCCGCCCCGCTCGGGACCGTGCGTCCCACGAGCCCCGAGCTGGCGTCGGCCGAGCCCGGCGCCGGGCAGGTGGACGCCGCAGCCGCGCTGGCCGCGGCCGAGCTGGTGGGACGCCTCGAGGCGTTGCTGACGAGCTGGGCCGAGCTTCCCCCGTCGGTCCTGCGCTCCGGTGGCCTCGGGGTGCGCGAGCTCAAGCGCACCGCCAAGGACCTCGACGTCAGCGAGCAAGTCGCCGCCCTGCTGATCGAGATCGCCTACGCAGCAGGACTCGTTGATCAGAGTGCCGGTGTCGACCCGGAGTGGGTCCCCACCCCGGCGTACGACGCCTGGCTCGCCGCGCCGGTCGAGGACCGGTGGCTGCAGCTGACCCGGGCCTGGCTGCAGATGACCCGGCTCCCCGCGCTGATCGGCCAGCGCGACGAGCGGGACAAGGCGCTCGCCCCCCTCGCCCCCGAGGTCGAGCGGCCGGCCGCGCCGAGCGACCGGCGACGGGTGCTGGGTGTGCTGCTGGAGGTGCCCGCCGGCCGCGTCCCCTCGCGCGAGGTGGTCGGCGACGTCCTGGCCTGGCGCGCGCCCCGGCGCGGTGGCCGGCTGCGCGACCTGCTGACCGGCTGGGTGCTCCAGGAGGCTGAGGTGCTCGGCCTGACCGGCCGGGGCGGCCCGGCGCCCTACACGCGCTCGCTGCTGGCCGGCGAGGACCGGGCTGCCGCCCGCCAGCTGGCCAAGCTGCTGCCCGAGCCGCTGGACCACGTGCTCGTCCAGCCGGACCTGACCGTGGTCGCACCCGGGCCGCTGGAGCGCGGCCTGGCCGGCGAGCTGGCCGCGGTGGCCGACGTGGAGTCCACCGGTGGCGCGACCGTCTACCGGGTGACCGAGGCGACCATACGGCGCGCGCTGGACCTCGGCCGCAGCGCGAACGACCTGCAGGAGCTGTTCCGGAGCCGGTCCCGGACACCGGTGCCGCAGTCGCTGACCTACCTCATCGACGACGTCGCCCGCCGACACGGCCGGCTGCGGGTCGGCGCGTCGGCGTCCTACCTGCGCTGCGACGACGAGGCGCTGCTCACTGAAGTCCTGGCCACCAAAAAGGCCGAGTCGCTACGGCTTCGGCGGCTCGCCCCGACCATCCTGACCAGCGGGGCACCGATCGGCCAGGTGCTGGAGGTGCTGCGCGCGCTTGGCCACGCGCCCGCCGCCGAGGCTGCGGACGGCGCGGTCCTGGTCGCCCGGCCGCAAGCCCGGCGCACCCCCGCGCGGCAGCGGCCCGGCCGGCACGGCGAGCCTCCACACCTAGCGGACGACCAGGCGCGGCTGGCCGTGACCGCCTTGCGCGCCGGTGATCTGGCCGCCCGGGCTCAGCGCCGGACACCGGTCACCACGACCCGCAGCACAACCGCGGACACCCTGGCGTTCCTGCAGGACGCGGCCCGCTCCCAGGACCAGGTGTGGCTCGGGTACGTGGACGCGCAGGGCCGCTCGACCAGCCGCGTGGTCGAGCCGCGCTCGGTCGAGGGGGGCTTCGTCACCGCGTACGACCATCTCCGGCAGGAGAACCGCACGTTCTCCATTCACCGCATCACCGGCGTCGCGGCACTGGACGCGGAAGGTGCCTGACGTGCGCGCTGTTCGGCCAGGCATGAAGGAGACCGCACGATGACCGACGGACCCCTGATCGTCCAGAGCGACAAGACGCTGCTCCTGGAGATCGAGCACCCACTGTCGGCCGAGTGCCGGCAGGCGATCGCGCCGTTCGCCGAGCTCGAGCGCTCCCCCGAGCACGTGCACACCTACCGGCTCACGCCGCTGGGGCTGTGGAACGCCCGCGCCGCCGGGCATGACGCCGAGCAGGTCGTCGACGCGCTCGTTCGGTTCAGCCGGTACGCCGTGCCGCACGCGCTGCTCGTCGACGTCGCCGACACCATGGACCGGTACGGCCGGCTGCGGATCGAGAACGACCCGGTGCACGGACTGGTGCTGCGGACCACCGACCGGGCGGTGCTCGAGGAGGTCGTCCGAAATAAGAAGGTCGCCCCGCTACTCGGCGAGCGCCTCGACCCCGAGACCGTCATCGCCTTTGCCTCCGAGCGCGGCCGGCTCAAGCAGGCGCTGCTGAAGGTCGGCTGGCCGGCGGAGGACCTCGCCGGGTACGTCGACGGCGAGGCGCACGCGATCGCCCTGAAGCAAGAGGGCTGGCAGCTGCGCGACTACCAGCAGCTGGCCGTCGACGGCTTCTGGCACGGCGGCTCGGGCGTAGTGGTCCTGCCCTGCGGCGCCGGCAAGACGATCGTTGGCGCGGCCGCGATGGCCCGGGCCGGCGCGACCACGCTGATTCTGGTTACCAACACCGTCAGCGGCCGGCAGTGGAAGTCCGAGCTGCTCAAGCGCACGTCCCTGACCGAGGACGAGATCGGCGAGTACTCCGGGGAGCGCAAGGAGATCAGGCCGGTCACCATCGCGACCTACCAGATCATGACCACCAGGCGCAAGGGCGAGTACGCGCACCTGGAGCTGTTCAACGCCCGGGACTGGGGCCTGGTCGTGTACGACGAGGTGCACCTGCTGCCTGCCCCGGTCTTCCGGATGACCGCCGATCTGCAGTCCCGCCGCCGGCTCGGCCTGACCGCGACCCTGGTCCGGGAGGACGGCCGCGAGGGCGACGTGTTCAGCCTGATCGGCCCGAAGCGGTACGACGCGCCCTGGAAGGACATCGAGGCGCAGGGCTACATCGCGCCGGCCGACTGCACCGAGGTGCGGGTCACCATGACCGAGGCCGAGCGGCTGACCTACGCCACCGCCGAGCCCGAGGAGCGGTACAAGATCGGTGCGACCGCACACACCAAGGTCGCGGTCATCAAGAAGCTGGTCGAGCGGCACGGCGGCGACCAGGTGCTCGTCATCGGGGCCTACCTCGACCAGCTCGAGGAGCTTGGCGCGGCCCTTTCCATGCCGATCATCCAGGGCTCGACCAAGAACGCCGAGCGCGAACGGCTCTACGACCTGTTCCGCCGCCGCGAGATCCCCGGGCTGGTCGTCAGCAAGGTCGCCAACTTCTCCATCGACCTGCCCGAGGCGGCGATCGCCATCCAGGTGTCGGGGACCTTCGGCTCCCGCCAGGAGGAGGCCCAGCGGCTCGGCCGGGTCCTGCGACCCAAGGCCGACGGGCGCAGCGCGCACTTCTACACCGTGATCAGCCGGGACACCGTGGACCAGGACTACGCCGCCCACCGGCAGCGCTTCCTGGCCGAGCAGGGTTACCCGTACACAATTGTCGATGCCGACGACGTGCTCGCTGAGGGATAGCAGGACTGCTATGCTTTCGGCATGGTTGGAGGCGAGCTGGTCCGCGAGGGACGGCGACGCAGCGGGCTGACCCAGCGTGAGCTCGCCGTGCGAGCCGGCACAACCCAGTCCGCCATCGCCCGGCTGGAGAGCGGTCGCACCCGTCCGGCGCTCGAGGATGTTGTGCGCCTGCTGCGACTCACCGGGTGGGACCTGCGGGTCGAGCTGGTCCCCGACGAGCCCTCGGACCGCTGGCAAGCAGCCGATCTGCGTGACCTGACCCCTGAGGAGCGCGTGGCGCGGAACGACCGGACGGTCGAACTTGCCGACGAGTTCCGGGCGGCAGTCGCTGCGGCCCATGCCTGACTTCGACCCCGTCGCGGTCGTCGAGGTGCTGACCCGCCACGCAGTGGCCCACGTCGTCATCGGCGGTTGGGGCGCGGTGGGCCATGGCTCACCGCTGCCCACCCGGGACATCGACATCGTCCCCGCGTCCACACGCGACAACCTGACCCGGCTGTCGGACGCGTTGCGGGAGCTCGAGGCCATGGTGCGTAACGGCGACGAAGAGCCGCTGCCGTTCACGCACGACGCGACCAGCTTGGCCGGGTCGACCTTCTGGAACCTCACCACCAGGTTCGGTGACCTTGACATCAGCTTCCGCCCCAGCGGTACGCAGGGGTACGACGACCTGCGCCGCGACGCCGTCGAGGTCACACTGCGCGGCATTCCGGTGCTGCTGGCCTCGCTGCAGGACATCGTCCGCAGCAAGGAGGCGGCCGGCCGGGACAAGGATCGCCGCGCGCTGCCGATCCTGCGCGAGCTGGTCGCCCAGCAGCTGCGCGCCAAGCGGGCACGATGAGCCTGGAGGGCGCGCGCGCCGCCGTCGAGCGCGACCTCGGTCCGGCGTACGCCGACGTGGTGCCCGCTGCGGTTCAGCACCGCCGCTGGTGGCTGGACCAGTGGCCCGACGGGGCCCCGCTCGTGCTGTGCCTGCTCGCCCAGGACGTGCAGGAGGCCGTGCACGTGGTGAACCCGCTGTGGCCGGTGTGCTCGGAGCAGTCCTGCCCGGAGGTCGGCGGGCACCCGCTGTTCGTCGAGCCCGACCTCGGACCGGACCCGTTCTGGGTCTGCCACACCACCGGTCTGCCGATCGCTCCGGTCGGCTCCCTGCGGGGCTGAGCACGCCCGCTTGTCTCCTGGGGTCTGAGCCTGTCTGACTCGGTACGAACGTGTCTGCTTCCGTGGTGCTCGGTTGCACGCGGCCGAGCTTGCGATGGGTCCGGGGCGCGACGGGAGCAGACACGTTCCGACCGCGGTAGACAGGCGGCTTGCGCGGGCGTTACAGGCCGAGCTCGGCCACGGAGGTCTCGCGCATCTTGAACTTCTGCACCTTGCCGGTGACCGTCATCGGGAACTCGTCGGTGAAGCGCACGTAGCGCGGCACCTTGTAGTGCGCGAGCCGGCCGCGACACCACTCGCGCAGGTCCTGCTCGGCCACCCGCGCGTCCGGCCGCAGCTTGACCCACGCGCACAGCTCCTCGCCGTACCGCGCATCGGGCACCCCGACGACCTGCACGTCCAGCACGTCCGGATGGCCGTACAGGAACTCCTCGACCTCGCGCGGGTAGACGTTCTCGCCGCCGCGGATGACCAGGTCCTTGATCCGGCCAACGATCGACAGGTAGCCCTCGTCGTCCATCACCGCGAGGTCGCCGGTGTGCATGAACCCCTCGGGGTCGATCGCCTCCGCCGTACGGTCCTCGTCCTGCCAGTAGCCCAGCATCACGCAGTAGCCGCGGGTGCAGAACTCCCCTGGCACCCCCCGCTCGACCACCTCACCGGTCGCCGGGTCCACGACCTTCACCTCCACGTGCGGGTGCACGCGGCCGACCGTTGACACCCGCCGCTCCAGGCTGTCCGCGGCGGTGGTCTGCGTCGAGACCGGCGACGTCTCGGTCATCCCGTAGCAGATTGTCACCTCGGGCATGAACACCTGCACCTGCTTCATCACCTCGGCCGGACACGGCGAGCCGGCCATGATCCCGGTCCGCAACGAGCTCAGGTCGTAGGAGGAGAAGCCGGGCTCGGCCAGCTCGGCGATGAACATCGTGGGCACGCCGTACAGCGATGTGCAGCGTTCGGACTGCACCGCCTCGAGCACCGCGACCGGCTCGAAGCCCTGACCCGGTACGACGACGCAGGCGCCGTGCGTCAGCGCGCCGAGGTTGCCCATGACCATGCCGAAGCAGTGGTAGAAGGGCACGGGTACGCAGACGCGGTCCAGCTCGGAGTAGCCGCAGAGCTCCCCGACCAGGTAGCCGTTGTTGACGATGTTGCGGTGCGAGAGCGTGGCGCCCTTGGGGAACCCCGTGGTGCCGCTGGTGTACTGCAGGTTGATCGGGTCGCTCGGCGACAGCCGCCGGTCCGGCAGCGCCCCGCCGGCCTGTCCGGCCTCCAGCAGCGCCGCCCAGTCCGGTGAGCCGAGGAAGACGGTGCGCAGCTCGGGCGCGACCTCGGCCACCATCGCGCGGTAGTCCGAGCCCTTGAACTGCTCGGCGCTGACCAGCAGCGAGGTGCCGGACTGCTCGAGCACGTACGCCAGCTCGTGCGAGCGGTACGCCGGGTTGATGGTCACCAGGACCGCGCCGATCCGGGCGGTTGCGTACTGCACCAGCACCCACTCGCCGCAGTTCGGCGCCCAGATCCCGACCCGGTCGCCGGTATCAATCCCGGCCGCGACCAGCCCGCGGGCGACCGCTTCGACCGCCTCGGACAGCTGGCTGTACGTGTAGCGGATCCCCTGCGCGACCGACACCAGCGCCTCGCGGTTGCCGAAGCGCGCTGCCATCTCGCCGAGTACGTCGTCGATGGTCTGCTCGAGCAGCGGGGGCGCGGTCGGGCCGGCGTACCGGGACAGAGTCATGCACCGCAGGATGCCCAGCCGAGGCATGATCCGCCAGCGCTCAGGCGCAGCCGACGGCCTGGCAGGTTGCGGCATCCCGTACGACCCGCCAGCGGCCGTCGACCTTGCGCAGCTGCACCTGCACGGTCCGGTCCCCCTCGGGGCGGCGGACCCGGATGGCCGAGCTCGCCGCCTGTCCGCGCTCCAGGGCCGGCCCCGGCAAGAGGGCGATGCGGGCGGTCTCGGTACGGGCCGGCGCCGTGGTCGCCTTCAGGTCCTTGCAGACCTGCCCAGGACTGCGCCGCTCGACCACTCCCGGGACCGGCACCGACAGGTCGCGGTAGGGCGTGCAGTCGCCGAACACCGCCGCCTCGACCCAGGCCAGCGACGTACCGCCCGGGGTCTGCAGCCGGCGCAGGTCGAGCGCGGCCGTCGTACCGACCGCGAGCACCAGGGCGTTGAGCACCCCCAGCAGGATCAGCGGCTGCCGCCGCATCTTCCTGAGCCGGTCCGCCTCGAGCTGCTCCTCCTCCCGGGTCACGCCAGCAGTATCGGTGCGAGTGCCCGCCAGTCCCGTTCGCTGCCGCCGCGCGTGTCCATGCACCCCATCCTGCGGTACCCGCTGGTGCTGCTCGTCGGTGCTGGCTCGTTGGTGATAGGGCTGGGCGGTGGTGGGGGCTAGGCGATGACCACAGCATTGCTGCGCCGGCGGCGGAACAGCCCCGTCGGCTGGGCAGCGAGCGATACCAGCTGCCCTCGTAGGTCCGCCACCTCGGCGCGGGCTTCGGACAGCGCGGCTTCGGCCGCCCGGGCCCGCTCGTGCGCCGCTGCGAGCTGCTCGACGCTCAGCTCGACGTCGGCCAAGGCCGTGGCAACCTCACGGGACAGCGGCGCGAGTCCTGCGCCGAGTCCGGCCTCGAGCAGCGCAGGCAGGCGGCGACGCAGGGCCCGGTCGACGGCGCCCTCGACGGCAGCGACGTCCACGGCACGGACCACGCCGCGACGGGTCAGCTCAGCCACCTCGGCGACGGGGACGCTGTCGGGCTCCTGCGCCGAGGTGCTGAGGACTCCGCTGGCAATGAGGGCGCGGACCCGGGACGGTGCGACGCCGATCTGATCAGCGGTCTCGGCAACCGTGATGGTGCGGATGGGCACGGGCATGGGGGCCTCCAGGCACGACGAGCAGGTCACGGCGAGCCTCTCCTACGCGTGCTCCATGCTCTGCCAGGCGCGCCGGGTGGCCTGGCCGACATCAGCGCAGGTATCGGCTGCCCGTCGTACCGGCCAGCTCCAGCGGGACCGCCCGGCGCGGACACCCCTTCGTACCAAGATCTTCAGCAGATCCCGAGCACCCTGGTGCTGGGGATCTCCCGTGCAGCGGCAAGGACCTCGGCAGGCACGCGGCCGCGGACAGCACGACGGGCGGCCCCTCCGTAGAGAAGACCGCCCGTCGAGACTGACGTTCGTGCGTCCCGGCGAGTACGCCGAGCTGGTGCGCAGGCCGGACCTAGAAGTCCATGTCTCCCATGCCGCCACCGCCGCCGCCGGGCATGGCCGCAGCCTTCTCCGGCTTGTCAGCGATGACCGCCTCGGTGGTCAGGAACAGCGCTGCGATGGAGGCGGCGTTCTGCAGGGCCGAGCGGGTGACCTTGGCCGGGTCGATGATGCCGACCTTGATCATGTCGACGTACTCACCGGTTGCGGCGTCGAGGCCGTGACCCAGCGGCAGGTTGCGGACCTTCTCCACGATGACGCCGCCCTCGAGGCCGGCGTTGACCGCGATCTGCTTGATCGGGGCCTCGAGCGCCAGGCGCACGATGTTCGCGCCGGTCGCCTCGTCACCAACGAGGTCGAGCTTGTCGAAGGCGGTGGTCGAGGCCTGCAGCAGCGCGACGCCACCACCGGCCACGATGCCCTCCTCCACAGCGGCCTTGGCGTTGCGCACAGCGTCCTCGATGCGGTGCTTGCGCTCCTTGAGCTCCACCTCGGTGGCCGCCCCGACCTTGACGACCGCGACGCCGCCAGCGAGCTTGGCGAGGCGCTCCTGAAGCTTCTCGCGGTCGTAGTCGCTGTCGGACTTCTCGATCTCGGCGCGAATCTGGTTGACCCGGCCGGCGATCTGGTCGGTGTCACCGGAGCCCTCGACGATGGTCGTCTCGTCCTTGGTGATGACGACCTTGCGAGCCCGCCCGAGCAGCTCCACCGTGGCGGAGTCGAGCTTGAGGCCGACTTCCTCGGAGATGACCTGCGCGCCGGTCAGGATCGCGATGTCCTGCAGCATGGCCTTGCGGCGGTCGCCGAACCCGGGCGCCTTGACCGCGGCGGACTTGAACGTGCCGCGGATCTTGTTCACGACCAGGGTGGCGAGCGCCTCGCCCTCGACGTCCTCTGCAATGATCATCAGGGGGCGACCGGACTGCATGATCTTCTCCAGCAGCGGGAGCAGGTCCTTGACCGAGCCGATCTTGGAGTTGACGACCAGCACGTACGGGTCGTCCAGGCTCACCTCCATGCGCTCGGTGTCGGTGACGAAGTACGGGCTGATGTAACCCTTGTCGAAGCGCATGCCCTCGGTCAGCTCGAGCTCGAGACCGAAGGTGTTGCTCTCCTCGACGGTGATCACACCCTCCTTGCCGACCTTGTCCATGGCCTCAGCGATGATCTCGCCGACGGTGGGGTCGGCCGCAGAGATGCTCGCCGTGGAGGCGATCTGCTCCTTGGTCTCCACGTCCTTCGCGGCAGTGCCGATGGCCTCGACGACCGCGGCGACCGCGGCCTCGATGCCCTTCTTCAGGCCCATCGGGTTCGCGCCGGCAGCGACGTTGCGCAGGCCCTCGCGCACCAGTGCCTGGGCGAGCACGGTGGCGGTGGTGGTGCCGTCACCCGCGACGTCGTCGGTCTTCTTGGCGACCTCCTTGACGAGCTCGGCGCCGATCTTCTCGTAGGGGTCCTCCAGCTCGATCTCCTTGGCGATGGAGACACCGTCGTTGGTAATCGTGGGGGCACCCCACTTCTTCTCCAGGACGACGTTGCGACCCTTGGGGCCGAGGGTGACCTTGACGGCGTCCGCGAGCTGGTTCATCCCGCGCTCGAGAGCGCGGCGAGCCTCTTCGTCGAAGGCAATGAGCTTTGCCATGCGTGTGGTTCCTCCCAGTCGGGCTGTGCTGGTCGTGGGTGCCCGCGACGGACGACCGGGTTGCCGGTCTCACCCCTGACCTGGCACTCAACACGTTGGAGTGCTAGGTCCATGTTGGCACTCTGCCCTGCCGAGTGCAAGGCGCGCTCTTAGCCGAATGCGGACAGCACCAGCACCGGTACCTCGGGCACGACCGTCCGCAGCGGCAGGGTCGAGGACCCCACACCGGACGTGAGGTACAGCCGGAGCTCGGCGTACCAGCCCCGCATGAAGCGGTTGCCGGTGCGCTCGCTGATCCGGTGCACCGGTTGGCCGAGCAGCCGGAACTGACCGCCGTGGGTGTGCCCGGCCAGCACCAGCTGCACGTGCGGCGGCACCCCCAGCGCGACGTCCGGGTTGTGGGTCAGCAGCACGACCGGAGCACCTTCGGGTACGCCGGCCAGCGCCGCGCCCACATCCGGCGAGCGCTCCCACAGGTCGCCGACCCCCGCGACCCACAGCCGGCCGTCGAGCATCGGTACCGCGGACTCCTCGAGCACGGGCAGGCCGACGGCTTCCAGGGCGGCGCGCACGCGGTTGCCCCCGGCGTACCAGTCGTGGTTGCCGAGCACGCCGACGACGGGCACCTCGGCGAGCCCGGACAGCGCGCTGGCCAGCTCGTCCGGGCTGACGTGCCGCCCCAGGGCGACGTCGGCGAGGTGATCGCCGAGCAGCAGCACCAGGTCGGGACGCGCGGCCAGGACCCTGCGCACCACCTCCCGGACCCGGCCCACGCCGACGAACGGCGCGCCGGCGTGCAGATCACTGACCACCGCGACCCGCAGCCCGTCCAGTGCCGCCGGCCAGCCGGGGGGCGCCAGCGGAACGTCGAGCACGCGCAGGCGCCGAGGCGCGAGTACGGCGGCGTGCAGCACCGTTGCGGCCACCGCGCCCGCCGCAGCGATGCCGGTCCGGCTCAGCGGGCGGCGCGCTCCCCTCAGGCTGTCCCCTGCCCCGCGCCAGAGGCTGTCCCCTGCCCCGCACCACTCGCGACAAATGCCTTGTACGACGGCGCGATGGTCGCTGTCGGCCCGACCAGCCCGGCCACCGCGTCGATCGTCTTGAGCCCGTCGCCGGTGTTGTACAGCACCGTCTCGGCGTCGGGGTCGACCTTTCCGACGGCGAGCAGCTGGCGCAGCGTCGCGACCGTGACGCCGCCTGCCGTCTCGGCGAACAACCCCTCTGTCTCGGCCAACAGGCGGATGCCCTCCACGACGAGCTCGTCGCTGACATGGCCCATGGCGCCGCCGGTGCGTCGTACCGCGTCCAGGGCGTAAGGGCCGTCGGCCGGGTTGCCGATCGCGAGGCTTTTGGCGATGGTCTGCGGCTTGACCGGACGGACGCTGTCCCAGCCGTTCTCGTACGCGGTGGCGATCGGCGAGCAGCCGGTCGCCTGGGCGCCGAACACCTTGTACGGCGAGCCCTCGACCAGGCCGAGGCGCGCCCACTCCTGGAACGCCTTGTCGATCTTGGTCAGCAACGAGCCGGACGCCATCGGGATGACGACCTGCTGCGGCAGGCGCCAGCCGAGCTGCTCGGCCACCTCGTACCCGAGGGTCTTGCTGCCCTCGGCGTAGTAGGGCCGGACGTTGACGTTCACGAACGCCCAGTCCTCGTACTCCGCGACCTCGCTGCACAGCCGGTTGACGTCGTCGTAGGTGCCCTCGACGGCCACCAAGGTCTGGCCGTAGACCGCGGTCTGCACGACCTTGCCCTGCTCGAGGTCGCTCGGGATGAACACGATGCTCCTGAGCCCGGCCCGGGTGGCGTGGGCGGCGACGGAGTTGGCCAGGTTGCCGGTGGAGGCGCACGAGACCGTCGTGTAGCCGAACGCCCTGGCAGCCGACAGCGCGACCGACACCACCCGGTCCTTGAACGAGTGCGTCGGGTTCCCGCTGTCGTCCTTGATCCAGAGCTTGCGCATTCCGAGCGCGCGGGCCAGGTTCGGAGCGTTGCGCAGCTGGGTCATCCCGGCGCCGAGATCCACGCGGGTGGCGAGGTCCTGGCCGGCGGGCAGCAGCCCGGCATAGCGCCAGATCGTCTGCGGGCCGGCCTGGATCGACGCGCGGGTGACCAGGCGCAGCCGGTCCTCGTCGTAGTCGATCTCGAGCGGGGCGAAGCACTGATCGCACACGTGGACCGGAGCCAGGGGTACGTGGTTGCCGCACTCGCGGCAACGCAAACCGGTAGCGGGGCTGTCGGTGAACGCCGCCGGCGTCGCCAGAGTGGTCATGGGGTCAGGGTGGTCAGCGTGGTCATGGTGGTCTCCTCATCTTCCCCGCGCAGTCGCGGGACGGAGTTGGCACCTGGCGCGAGTGCGCTGGTTGCCGGGGCGTCGTCGGGCCGTGTCCCTGGTGCCCCTCGGGATGAGCGTGCTGTGCAGTTGTGAGCAGCAGTGTACGGCGGCTGGTTAGCCTGCGGCCGTGGGCGCCCCTCGACTGCTCATCGCCAGCAACCGCGGCCCGGTCTCCTACGTCCGGAACGAGGCGGACCAGCTCGTGGAGCGCCGCGGAGCCGGTGGCCTGGTGTCGGCGCTGTCCGGCCGGCCCGGGCCGTCGTCCGAACCGACGCTGTGGCTGTGCGCGGCGCTGTCCGACAGCGACCGGGCTGCGGCCCGGGCCGGGCTGCTCCCGCCCGGCGTGCAGATGCTCGAACACGACCCGGTCACCTTCGACCGGGCGTACAACCGGGTGGCGAACGGCGCGCTGTGGTTCGTGGCGCACCTGCTCCACGACCTGTCCCGGACGCCGAGCTTCGACAGCCACAGCCACCGCGAGTGGACCGCCTACACCGCCTACGACCGGGTCTTCGCCGAGGCGCTGGCCCGCGAAGCCGCGCCGGGCGCGCGGGTGCTCGTGCAGGACTACCACCTCTCGCTCACCCCCCGGCAGCTGCGCGAGCTGCGGCCCGACCTGCGCATCGGGCACTTCACGCACACGCCATGGGCGCCGCCGGAGCTGTTCCGGGTGCTGCCGGACGAGGTGGTGCACGACCTGCTGACCGGCCTGCTGGGCGCGGACGCGGTCGGCTTCCACGCGGCCCGCTGGGCCGATGCGTTCACCCGCTGCTGCACCCTGCTGCTCGGCGCGGAAAAGGTCGCCGGCGGCGTGTCCTACGAGGGGCGGGTGACGCGGGTCGGCGTGCACCCGCTCGGCGTGGACCGGGCGGAGCTGCTGGCGCGGGCGGCGCAACCCGACGTCGTCGGCCGGCGCCTCGGCGTACAGGCCCTGGTCGGGGACCGCCAGCTGCTGCTGCGGATCGACCGCACCGAGCTGAGCAAGAACATCGTGCGGGGGTTGCACGCCTACCGGGAGCTGCTGCGCACCTGGCCGGAGCACCGCGGCCGTGTGGTGCACCTGGCGTTCGCCTACCCGTCGCGACACGACCTGCCCGAGTACCGCGAGTACACCGCCGCAGTCCAGCGGGTGGCCCGCGAGGTCAACGAGGAGTTCGCGACCGCCGACTGGTCGCCGGTGCACCTGGAGGTCGCCGACGACTACCCGCGCTCGCTCGCGGCGTACGCCCTGGCCGACGTCCTGATCGTCAACCCGGTGCGCGACGGCATGAACCTGGTGGCCAAGGAGGGTCCGGTGCTCTCGCGCGAGGGGGTGGCCCTGGTGCTGTCGCGGGAGGCCGGCGCGGCCGATGAGCTGGGAACGGACGCGCTGCTGGTGAATCCCTTCGACGTCGCGCAGATCGCGGCGGCGCTGCACCAGGCCCTGCTCATGCCGTACGCCGAGCGGCGCGCGCGCTGCGACCGGCTCGCCAACGCCGCCTCCGCACTGCCGCCATCCGCCTGGCTCGCCACCCAACTGTCAGCCCTGGACTGACGCCCCCAACCCGACCTGACCCTTACCCCCCTGACCCTCCCCGCCGATCAAGGCAGAAAACCCATGATCGTCGTGCTGATCATGGGCCTTTCGCCTTGATCGGCGGAGGAGGGGCGGTGAGGGCGGCGGCGAGGTCCTGCAGCAGCGCGACCACGCCCAGGGGGCCGGCCACGACGAGGTCGGCCCGGTCGCGCAGGGCTTCGGGCACCTCCTCGCTGTCGCTGCAGACCAGTAGCCCGGGGACGCCGGCGGTGCGCAGTCGGTCCACCGCGTCGTACGCCGGAAGGTCGCCGACGTCGTCCCCGGCGAAGGCCACGGACGTGCACCCGTGCGCGGCCGCGAGCAGCGCTGCACCCTTGTCGTGACCCGGCGGCCGCAGCTCGAGCACGAGGCGACCGCCGTGCAGCGCGAGGCCGGTGCGGTCGGCGAGGGCGGCGACGGGGGCCCGCAGCCGCAGGAGGGCGCCGGCGGGGTCCGAGCAGCGGCGGGTGTGCACGACCAGCGCCGACCCCTTGTCCTCCACGACGGCTCCCTCCATGGCCACCAACCCGGGCAGTTCGGTTCTGGCCACCGCCACGCCGGGCAGCGCGGCGGCGCGCTTGGTGCGCCCGGCCGACCAGCGCTCGGCGCCGTACTGCCCGAGGACCGTGAGACCGGGTACGTCATGCAGGCCGCCCAGCTCCACGACGGCCGCGGCCGGACGGCCGGTGAGCAGCACGAGCGAGCCGACCCGGCCGGCGAGCAGGTGCAGCGCGTCCAGCGCGCCGGGCTGCGGCACGGCATCCTGCGGCCGGGGCACGACCGGTGCCAGGGTGCCGTCGTAGTCCAGCGCTAGCAAGGCCCGACCCGGCTCGGCAAGCAGGGCGGCGAGCCCGGCGAGCCCGGCAGCGGTCCCGGGTACCGGCAGGCCCACGATCAGGCCCCGGCGAGCCCGGCAGCGGTCCCGGGTACCGGCAGGGCCACGGTCAGGCGTAGTCGCGGGTCAGCACGACCGTCAGCCCTGCTCCGGGCAGGCCGGCGAAGCGGGGAAGTACCCGAGGCAGGCCGAAGCGCGCGGCCAGCCGCTCGGCCGCGACCCGCTGGCCCGGCCCGAAGTACACGGTGGTCGTGCGCAGCCGCCCAGTGAAGCCGCCGGTCTCGGCGACTGGCCAGCCCCCGGCGCGGAACCGCCCGGCGGCGCTCACGGCCAGACCGCGCCGGCGCGAGTTGTTCAGCACGGTGAGCGGGGGCGTCGCGGCCGAGCCCTGGGCTGTCGAGCCCTGAGTCGGCGTCGGCCGGCTCGGGGTGGCCGCCGTCGTCGGAGTTCGGGTCGGCGCGAGCCGGGCGGGGTCCTGCCGAGTCGGTGGTGCGGGCGCTGCCGCTGGCGCCTGGCCCGCGATGACCACGCCGGGAGAGACCACCGGGCTACCAGCCTGGGTGTCCCCGGCCAGCCAGAGCAGGGCAGCGACGCCGAGCAGCACACCGGCCACCGCAAGGCCCGCACCGGCCAGAGCGCGGACCGGGCCGCGCGCGGCAAGCGCCACAGCACCGGTCCGACCAGGGGGCAACGGACGTTCCCCGTCGTACGCGCTGGCCGCTGCCGCAGGAAGGACCAAGGACGGCTCGTCGACCGCAGGAGCCGTTGGCTGGAGCTGAGTTGGCTGGAGCTGGCGGGGGCCGACCCCGGTCGGCCTGGGCTGCATCGGCCGGCTCCCGGCGGACCCGGTCTCCTGCGGCTGCGCGGGCAGGTTCGCCTTGGCTGCGGCATGGGCAACGGCCTGCGCGAGCCACCAGGGGTCGGCGCCGGTGGCGACCGCCTGCTGCTGCTCGGCCTCGGCCGGCTCGACGGGTGGAAAGCCCCAGTCGTGGTCGCCCGATCGACCGGGACCGCCGGTCAGGTGTCCATCCCGAGGCGACGGGCGGAGCGGTTGCGCTGCCGCGTCGTACGTAGGCGACGCAGCCGCTTGACGAGCATCGGATCGGCGACCAACGCCTCCGGCCGGTCGATCAGGGTGTTGAGCACCTGGTAGTAGCGGGTCGCGCTCATGTCGAACAGGTCCTTGATGGCCTGCTCCTTGGCGCCGGCGTACTTCCACCACTGGCGTTCGAAGGTGAGCACGTCGCGATCGCGCTCACTGAGCTGGGCGGCGTGGTCGACCGGGGCGGGGGGCAGGGTGCGCGCGACGTCCATGAGGCCTCCGGCGAGCGAATGACAGGCGAATGACAACCGTGTGGTTCGCTGCCGATGGTGCCACACCCACGTGCCGTCAGGGGTACAACCCGCGGGTGCGGTGAGCATCTGCCACGCGGCCCACCCCGATGACCTGCGCGGCGGTCCGCAGCGAGATCGCCTTCTCGGCGGCAAGGGCGGACACCTCGCCGTACGCCCGCTCCATCAGCACCCTCAGCCGGTCGTTCACCTCGTCCTCGGTCCAGAAGTAGGCCTGGAGGTCCTGCACCCACTCGAAGTAGGAGACCGCGACCCCGCCGGAGTTGGCGAGCACGTCCGGCACGACCGTCACGCCCCGGGACTCGAGCACCGCGTCGCCGTCGGGTGTCGTCGGACCGTTCGCCCCCTCGACGACGAACCGGGCCCGGACCCGGTCGGCGTTGCCGTCGTGCAGGACGCCTTCCAGCGCGGCGGGGACGAGCACCTCCACGTCGAGCTCGAGCAGGTCGGCGTTGCTGATCGCGTCCGTGCCGGGGTACCCCACGACGCTCGGCGCCCCGCTGCGCAGGTGCCGCAGCAGCGCCAGCGGATCCAGGCCGCGCGTGTTCAGCACACCGCCGGCCACGTCGCTGACGGCGACCACGAGACAGCCGGCATCGTGCAGGTACTGCGCCGCCAGCCCGCCGACCTTGCCGAAGCCCTGCACCGCGACCCGGGCGCCCCGGCGGTCCACCCCCGCCTGCTCCAGGGCGCTGAAGGTCGCGTGCATGACGCCCCGGCTCGTGGCCCCGCCGCGTCCCTGGGAACCGCCGATGCTGACCGGCTTGCCCGTCACCACCCCCGTGACGGTGTAGCCGGAGTGGATGGAGTAGGTGTCCATCATCCAGGCCATCGTCTGCTCGTCGGTGCCGACGTCGGGGGCCGGGATGTCCTTCTCCGGGCCGATGATCGGCATGATCTCGCTGGCGTAGCGCCGGGTCACCCGCTCCAGCTCGTTGCGCGACAGCACGCGCGGGTCCACCGCCACCCCGCCCTTCGCGCCGCCGTAGGGCACGCCGATGAGCGCGCACTTCCAGGTCATCCACATGGCCAGGGCGCGGACCTCGGCCAAATCGGTGTCCGGGTGGAACCGCACCCCTCCCTTGGCCGGCCCCCGGGACAGGTTGTGCTGGACCCGGTAGCCCTTCAGCACCTCCAGGCTGCCGTCGTCGCGCCGCAGCGGTACGGCGACCTCGAGCGAGCGGCGCGGGGTGGCGAGCAGCGCGTGCAGGCCGTCGTCGAGGCCCAGGACCTCGACCGCCTGCGCCAGCTGGAACAGGGCGGAGTCGAGCGCGGACTGCCGGGCTGCCACGGGTGGGGGCTCCTCAGATATACGTCGCCCGGATCACGGGGCCGTCCGGGCAGGATGCCACGGCGTCGCGGCGGCGCCGGCCCTGGGCCCGCGCCGGCCCGTACACCAGCCAGCACCTCCCGGCCCGCACCCACCGGCCCGCTCCTGGCAGGATCAGCCGGGTGAGCGACGTGGACACGGTCCCGACCAGCACGCGGGGTAGCGAGCTGGCCCACAGCCCCGCCCGATTCCTGAACCGGGAGATCTCCTGGCTGGACTGGAACGAGCGGGTGCTCGCACTGGCCCAGGACCCCGACGTGCCGCTGCTGGAGCGGGCCAAGTTCCTGGCCATCTTCGCCACCAACCTCGATGAGTTCTTCATGGTCCGGGTCGCCGGTCTGATCCGCCGGGAGGAGACCGGCCTCGGGGTCCGCAGCGTGGACGGGCTCAGCACCCGCGAGCGGTTGGTGCGCATCAGGGACAAGGCCCGCACACTGGCCCAGGCCCACGCCCGCTGCTTCCTGGACCAGGTGCAGCCGGCGCTCGCCGAGGCAGGGATCGAGATCGTCAGCTGGGCGGACCTACCGGGCGCCGAGCGCTCCCGCCTGCACGGGTGGTTTCGGGACCAGATCTTCCCGGTCCTCACGCCGCTCGCGGTCGATCCGGCACACCCCTTCCCCTACATCAGCGGCCTGTCGCTCAACCTGGCGGTCCTGGTCCGCGAGCCGGCCACCGGTCTGGAGCGGTTCGCCCGGGTCAAGGTGCCGAACAACGTGGGGCGCCTGGTGCCGGTCAGCGGCGACGGCAACCGCTTCCTGCCGCTGGAGGAGGTGATCGGGGAGCACCTGCAGCAGCTGTTCCCCGGGCTCGAGGTCATGGCCCACCACGCCTTCCGCATCACCCGCAACGCCGAGCTGGAGGTCGAGGAGGACCGGGACGAGGACCTGCTGCAGGCCCTGGAGCGCGAGCTGTCCCGGCGGCGGTTCGGCCCCGTCGTACGGCTGGAGGTCGGGGAGTCGGTCGACCCGCACGTGCTCGACCTGCTGGTGCACGAGCTCGACGTGACCCACCACGACGTGGTCGAGGTGCCTGGGCTGCTGGACCTGTCCGCCCTGCACGAGCTGGCGTCGCTGGACCGGCCCGAGCTCAAGGACGACCCGTTCGTCCCAGCCACCCACCCGCTGCTGTCGGACAACGAGCAACCGGCCGATGTGTTCGCCGCCCTGCGGGAGAGCGACGTGCTCGTGCACCACCCGTACGACTCGTTCTCGACCAGCGTGCAGCGCTTCTTGGAGCAGGCGGCGGCCGACCCGGCGGTGCTGGCCATCAAGCAGACGCTCTACCGCACCTCGGGGGACTCCCCGGTGGTCGATGCCCTCGTCGATGCCGCTGAGAGCGGCAAGCAGGTGGTCGTCGTCATCGAGATCACCGCCCGGTTCGACGAACAGGCCAACATCCGCTGGGCCCGCCAGCTCGAGCGGGCCGGCTGCCACGTCGTGTACGGCCTGCTGGGGCTCAAGACCCACTGCAAGACCGCGCTGGTCATCCGCCAGGAGGGCGGCGGCCTGCGCCGCTACGCGCACGTCGGGACCGGGAACTACCACCCGCGCACCGCCCGGCTGTACGAGGACCTCGGCCTGCTGACCGCTGATCCCGACCTCGGTGCCGACCTCACCGACCTGTTCAACGCCCTGACCGGGTACAGCAACCAGACGCAGTACCGCGACCTGCTGGTGGCGCCGCAGGGCGTCCGGACGGGGTTGATGGAACGGATCGGCCGGGAGGCCGAGCACGCCGCGGCCGGTCGGCAGAGCGGCATCCGCATCAAGGCCAACAGCATCGTGGACGAGCAGGTCATCGACGCCCTGTACGACGCCTCGGCGAAGGGCGTGCCGGTGGACCTCGTCGTCCGCGGCATCTGCGCGGTGCGGCCCGGCCAGCCGGGATTGTCCGAGCAGGTCCGGGTACGCAGCATCCTGGGCCGGTTCCTCGAGCACAGCCGGATCATGCACTTCTGCAACGGCGGCGAGCCCGAGCTGTGGATGGGCAGTGCGGACCTCATGCATCGCAACCTCGACCGGCGGGTCGAGACCCTCGTCCGGGTGAAGGACCCGGCCGCAAGGGCGCAACTGTGCGAGCTGCTGGATCGGTTGCTGGCCGACGACGTGCGGCGCTGGGAGCTGGACTGCCAGGGTGTGTGGCACCACCGGCCGGGACTGGACGTGCAGGCCGAGCGGCTGCGCAGCGTCCGGCACCGCGGTCCCGCGGACTAACTTTCCCGCATGCGACTAGGTGTGCTCGACGTCGGATCGAACACCGTTCACCTGCTGGTCGTGGAGGCCTACGTCGGCGCGCACCCCGACCCGGTCCGGAGCCACAAGACCGAGCTGCGCCTGTCCGAGCTGATCGGCGCGGACGGGATGCTCGGGGAGCGGGGCCGGGCGCTCCTGGTCGCCGCCGTCAGGGACGCCCGGGCCGCCGCCGAGGAGGAGCAGCTCGATGACCTGCTGGCCTTCGCCACCTCCGCGGTGCGGGAGGCCGGGGACGGCCCGCGGGGGCTGGCCGAGGTGCGCGCCGCCACCGGCGTGGAGCTCGACGTCCTGTCCGGCGAGGAGGAGGCGTCCCTGACCTTCCTGGCGGTACGCCGCTGGTTCGGCTGGAGCGCCGGCCGGCTGCTGAGCCTGGACATCGGCGGCGGGTCGCTCGAGATCGCCTGCGGGCGGCACGAAGTGCCGGACCTGGCGCTGTCGGTACCCCTCGGTGCGGGTCGGCTCACGCGGAACCACCTGCCGGGCGATCCCCCCAAGCCGGGGGCTGTGACGGCGCTGACGGGGAAGGTCCGCCAGCAGCTGGCACCGGTCGTGGCTCAGGTGCAGCCCCTCGGGCTCCCGGACCGTGCCATCGGCACCTCCAAGACGTTGCGGTCGCTGGCCCGACTGGACGGGGCGGCGCCCTACGCCAAGGGCCCCCGGGTACCGCGCTACCTCACCCGGCGCGGTCTCGAAGGCATCGTGTCGACGGTGGCCGCGCTGCCGGCGGCCGAGCGCGCACACCTGCCCGGCGTCAGCGCGAGTCGCGCACCTCAACTGCTCGCCGGTGCCGTCGTAGCGCTGGAGACCCTCACCGCGTTCGACCTGGACCGGATCGAGATCTGCCCCTGGGCGATGCGGGAGGGCGTCGTGCTGCGGCGGCTCGACTGGCTGGAGGACCAGCGCGGCTGAGCCCGGCTCAGTCCAGCTCGACCACGAAATCCCAGGTGACCAGCGGCCGGCCCTTCGGCTGCCAGGTGAACGTCGTGTGACCGCTCCGGAACGTCGTGGACAGGTGCAGGGTGGCCGGGTGCCCGGGTGCGACATGCAGGTTGGCGTGGTCGGCGTGCACGCGGATCGCGTCCTGGCGCTCCCCCAACGTGAGAAAGCTGCCGGCCGGCACGTCCAGCGTTCCCTGCTCCGAAGCCAGGGTGACCGTGAGCACCCCGGGCGCGCTGGTCGCGGGCGGTTTGCCCGGCACGGCGCTGCTCTGGTCGAGCTCCGGCCCAGTCATGCGGGCGAGTACGCGGGCGGACCCGACCTGCACGTGCACCGGGTCCCCGGCGGCGACGAGCTGGTAGTGACCGGCGGAGGCCGACCCGACCGACTGCGGCCGAGCGGTGGCGATCGGGTATCTGCCGGCGTCCGCCGGCGGCGCATCCGCAGGCGCCGCCCCGTTCGAGCAGGAGACGGCCAGCAGCAGTGGGGAAAGCGTCAGGAACGCCCGGAGGCCGGGGTGGCGACGAGCACCACCCCGGCCCGGGCGTACAGCAGTTCCGACCGTCACGGAGTCCCGTTGATGGGGGCGTAGGAGACCGGACGGTCGCGGTCGTCGAGCTTGGCCACGGCGGCGTACCGGCCTCCGGTGCCGGACTCCTTCATCGGCAGCGCCCTGGCCCGCGGGTTGTTGTAGACGTCCGGGCCGAACGGGCGCAAGCCATCAGCGCCGGCGTACCCCAGGTGGCCCTTGCCGTCGGTGCCGCCGTCGCGGATACCGAACAGGTCCTCCATCGAGCGCAGCCAGCTGTAGTGGTTGTACGGCTGGTCGCTCACCGATCCGGGCGTGATGTAGGGGCTCAGCAGCACGCTGCCCACGACACCACCGCCGGGGGTGGTGTCCTGGTTGAACGCGCTGAAGCCGGGCTGCGTGGTGTTCGGTCCGTGCAGCTCGTTGCAGCAGGCCACGATGGACTGGGCGGTGTTCGCCTCGGAGATGACCGACTTGCCGGTCTTGCTGTCGGTACCCAGGCCGCCGTCGCCCGGCTTGTCGGCGATGGAGTTGCCGTACTGCGTGTACGGCGGGAAGCCCTCATCGAAGGTGACGTCGATCAGGCCACCGTCCTGGTAGGCCGGGCTGGCCTGGATGGCCGGGATGATCTGCTCGAGGAACAGGTCGCCCGCGTACAGGCCGCCCTGGT